>Ga0118677_10000890_pt1 | contig 52343 bp, 43 predicted proteins | sample AliMusrvi5mmetaG_FD_86154 | JGI IMG/M metagenome (GOLD analysis project Ga0118677, IMG submission 86154) | reverse complement strand
ACTCGGCGTTATGCTTCAGGCACTGCTGGTAGAGCGTATGCAGCATCGCGTGACCGGTCCGGTCGGCAGGTCGATCCCCGTCGCGCCACCAGCAAAGGCCGCCGGTTGTCCGGTAGCACCTTCGAGGAGCAACACCCGATTGCCGCGCGCCAGGTAAACATTTTTCGCATCCAGAGCAATCGCCGCCAGGCCGACGCCGGACGCGGGGGAGAAGTAGGCGCCCCACACCTTTTTCCCGTCCAGCGTCCCTTTCTCCACGGTGGCGCCGATCTCCGGTGATCCCCACAACAGGGCAAACTGGTTGCCAGCAATCGCCACAGCGCCGGCATACCCACCGGGCGCGGGCGGGGTGACGGTGCGCGGCAGCGTGGCCACCGGCGTGAGCGCCACCCCGGTCGTTGTCAGCAGGGAGTAGGTATAGGCGCCGGCCGGCACGACAGCGTTCGTGTTGTCCAGCCCGTCCCACGCCTCGCGTCCCTCACCTGCCGGGCGCGTCTCGCCACTAAGCAATGAGCGCACCAGGCTATTCTTCCCGCCGAACAGGCTCACGCTCACCGGACCCGCGGTAGGGACGGTGAGGGGAAAGGCGAGTAATTTAGGCGCCGTGCGCGGCTGCGGCAGCGTCACGGCATCGCGCACCAGATGTCCGGTGGGCTCCAGAATGCCCACTCCCCAACAATCCGCGAAGGAATAAGGATTCACCGGGCGTGTCGACAGGTCATGAACGGCATACTTCAACCCCTCCTGATCGCCGAACTGGAACTGAACCGTCATGGGGAGGCGATCGCCGGCGTGCGGGATGGTCGGGGTGTTAAGCAGTTGCCAGGAGAAACGGGCCTCCAACACATACCCATCCTTCACCGCGGCAAAGACCACCCCGGTGTCGTCGGCGAAATACGATTTCGAATGGTGGTAGTCCATCCCGCGCGCAATATTGAGCTGGGATTCTTTGCGCGCGGTGCAGTACCACATGGTGAGATGGCTGAGAGAATCGGCCACCAGACCAGTCGGCAGCGGGTAGGGTTGGGTCAGGTCGGTACACAAGCGCAACTGCAGCGCATCGCCCGCCCAACCGCGGGTATGGGTGCCCATCCCGTCCTTAATCACGTTCACCCGGTCGTCGTTGAGGTTGATCATCGGGGTGTCGTCGCGGTAGCGCACACTGACATACAGGTATTTGTCGTCGTACATCATCGCCGTGCGGGCGTTGCGCACTTCGGCAAACATCGGGTAGTCATAGGTGAGCATCTCGCCGGAAAGGTCCCAGTCATCCAGCTTACCGTCCAGGGTCACCGGTCCCGGTGCGGGGACGATGGCGATACTGGTATTGAGCGCATCCAACCAGCTCGACAGCGGGTTCGCCCGTTGCGCAAACCCCATGTTCGTTGCCAGCCCCACCCCAACGCACAGTACCAGCAGATACCGACGCAGGCCTCCCATGCGCCTACCTCCCTTTAATACCTGGATACGCTGTATTATACGCCTTTTCGCGCCGCGAATTGTGGGTACGAAAGATACGCCCGCGCTATATGGCGAGGAGGGCACATAGATTATTCAGCGCCTGTCCCAAAGTCCTGGATTTAACGAACAACGGGATGTCAGCGCCGACAAGACTTTATCCGCGGGCTGCTCACAGAAGGGTTCACGACGCAATCGCCTAATACTATTGTGGGCCCTCAAAGGAGGCGCACGAGTGATGACTTCACGCGCGCGGGTGCTGGCGGGATTACGCCGCCAGCCGGTAGATCGCGTGCCGATTTATATGTGGCTGCACCCGGAGACCGCGCGTCATTTGGGGCAGGTACTGGAGATTCCACCGGCGCGGGTCGCGGAGGCGCTGGGTGATGACGTGCGTCAAATGTGGGTGAATAATAATTACGCCATGTGCGGCGTGGTGCATGCCCACGATGGCGACGGGCACACCGACCCGTGGGGTATCCGCTGGGTACAGGAAGGGTCGTTCAATCAGATTCGACAGTTCCCGCTGGCGACCGCCTCGCTAAAGGAAGTCCTCGACTATGCGTTTCCGTGGGAGGCCGTGGACGCGCTGCTGGCGCCGATGGCGGAGACGGCGCGGCACGCCGGTGACTATTTCCTGGGTTGCGATGTCTCACCTTGCGTGTTTGAGATGTACTGGCGGTTGCGCGGTATGGAAGCCACGATGATGGATCTGGCCGCGGAGCCGGAGGTGGCGGAGCAGTTGTTGGGGCGTTGCGCGGACTTCGCTGTGCATTTGAGTGAGTTGGCCGGTACCCGATTCCCGTTAGACTGGTTGTGGACCGGTGATGACGTGGCCGGTCAACAGCAGATGCTGTTGAGTCCCGCGTTGTGGCGCACACTGGTGAAACCACACCTGCGGCGCGTGGTGGCGGTCGGAAAAGCACGCGGTTTACCGGTGGCCTTCCATTGCTGTGGGGCGTTGTATCCCATCATCCCCGATCTTATCGAAATCGGCATTGACGTGCTCAACCCGGTGCAATGCAACTGCCCGGGCATGGAACCGCTGGCGCTCAAGCGCGAATTCGGCGCACACCTCGCCTTTATGGGTGGCGTCGATACCCAGGACCTGCTGCCCTATGGCGACGTCGACGCCGTGCGCCGCGCCACGGCGCGTTTGCTGGAGGGCATGACTGCTGATGGCGGCGGGTATATTCTGGCCGCCTCGCACACCATTCCGCCGGAAACGCCGGACGCCAACATCTTCGCGATGTATGAAGTTGCCGGCGTCAGCCGGGAAGAGATCGCTGACCGGGCCGCCGCGATTCGCGCGCGTCTGGTGCAGGAGGTTTAACCCGCTCTGAAGTTTACCATTTTGTCTCCGGTTGTTTCTTCGAAACATCGATCGGTTGCCGTTTTCATCCTGGCGTGCGAGGAGAAAAAAGCAGGCCGCTGTTCGATTTGCCGCGATGCGGCGAAATTGGTATAGTGTTACAAACTCCCCCACTCGGAGCACACGCCCGCTGTATCCGCGACACGCATACAGCATTGACTGCCTTGTACATTATTCATGTGGGGTAAGTGAGACGCATGACTGAAATGAACCTGGAACTCTTTTCACCGGAAGATATCGCGGTTCTCAATCGACTGGACCTGTCCCGTTTGCCGCAGCATATCGCTGTGATTATGGACGGCAATGGCCGATGGGCAGAACGCCAGGGCTTGCCGCGCGTCATCGGCCACCATGCCGGTGTGGAATCCGTGCGCTTCATGATCAATGCCTGCCATGACCTGGGCATCCCCTACCTGACGCTATACTCCTTCTCGACGGAAAATTGGCGGCGACCGGAAGAAGAAATCCAGGCGCTGATGGACCTGATTGAAGAGCAATTACGTTCAGAGCTGGAAGGTATGCACCGCAAAGGCGTGCGCGTCCGGCATTTGGGACGTCGCGATGGGTTGCCGGCTTCGTTGCTGCGCGTGCTGGATGACTCAGCCGCCAACACCCGCGAGAACACCAATCTCACGCTCTGTTTTGCCATCAATTACAGCGGGCGCAGCGAATTGCTGGATGCCGCGACGCGGATGGCTCAGGCCGTGCAGCGCGGCGAGTTGGACCCGGCATCCGTGACGGAAGACGACCTGGCGCATTGCTTGTATTTACCGGAGGTGCCGGATCCCGACCTGCTGATCCGCACTGCCGGGGAGATGCGCGTGAGTAATTTTCTGCTCTGGCAGATTGCGTATGCCGAACTGTGGTGCACCACGGCGCTCTGGCCGGAGTTCCGCGCCCCGCATCTGCTGGCGGCCCTGGAAGAATACCATCGGCGCAACCGAAAATATGGAGGCATTGCATCCTGATGCTTCGGTACCGATTGCTGGCTGCCGTACTCGGCTTGCCGCTACTAATAGCTCTCCTCTGGTTGAATTATGCCTTCCGGATCATCGGCAGTCCGGATGACTTCCCGTTGCTCTTCGTGATGCTGCTCATTGCCGGCGCCAGCGGATGGGAAGTCAGCAACGTGGTGCGCCACCGGTATCCGGAGGCGTCACCCTGGAACGGGGTCTATGCGGCGCTGATTCTCCCCTTTATCGTGCATGCGATACGACTCGCCACGGTGAACGGCGTGGCGGTCCCGGTATCCACCGCCGGCTTGCTCATCGACTCCCTGGGGTCCACCGCGGCATTGATGCTGCTGTTCCTGGGCATCTGGAGCGATATTGAAAATCGCGGGGGACAGGGGATACGGGAAAATATCATCGTGTTGCTCAGCGGCGTCTACCTGGGCGTCGCGTTCGCATCGTTATTGCTGCTCGGGCAAACCTCTTTTCACGAGATCGCCGTGGCGTTCGTCCTGGTGCTGGTTTTCGGGTTGGACACCGTGGCGTATTTCGGCGGAAAAACCTTCGGGGGTCCGCCATTGGCCCCGCATATCAGCCCGAGCAAAACGGTCTCCGGCGCCGTGTGCGGCCTGCTGGGCGCGTTGGTGCTGGCGCTGTTGGTGAAAGCCGTTCCCCTCTTCATCGGCCTTTCGGGTACTGCCTGGTGGAATATCGGCGCGGCGTTATCCTGGGGTGAAATGCTCTGGATGGGGTTCACCATCGGGATCCTCGGACAGATCGGCGATCTGGTCGAGTCCTACCTCAAACGGTGGGGTGGAGTTAAAGATTCCGGTACCATCCTGCCGGGCCATGGGGGGTTCCTCGATCGTTTCGATAGCCTCTTACTCGCCGCACCGGCCTACTACCTGCTGCTCATCCATTTCCTGCATGTGCCGGTGAAATGACGAAGATCCGCGCGATGCGCGCGACAAATCCGGATATCGCGTTGCTGTTGACCATCTGTGCCTTATTGGTCATCGGGTTGCTGGCTATCTTCAGCGCCTCACACGTGACGGACGGCGCGAGTAAAGTTATACGGCAGAGTCTGTGGGCGGGAGTCGGATTGCTCGGGATGGGCTTCCTGACCTATGTAGACTATCGCACCTGGATGCGGTCCGCCTTTTTTGTCTATGGCGTCATGCTGCTCATGCTGGTCGCCACGCTCTTCACCCATCCCATCAACGGTGCGCACTCCTGGTTCACCTTCCACCGCATCAGCATCCAACCCTCTGAATTCGCCAAGTTGGTATTGATTATCGCCTTTGCGACCTTGCTCGTTCGCTATGGCGAACGCCTGAATACGCCGGAACCGTTCCTGCGGAGCCTGGGGTTCTTCATGCTCCCGGTGGGGTTAGTGCTGATACAGCCGGACTTCGGCACGGCCATGACCATGTGCGCAATTTGGTTCTTCATGTTATGGACGGCCAATGTGCGCTGGTGGATCCTGGGTGGACTTTGCCTGTGCGCGTTGCTGCTTCTCCTGGTCGCCTGGCAGGGGAATTTGCTCAAGGATTATCAGAAACAACGCCTTGATTTTATCCATGCCGACCCGGAAGGATCCGGATACCACCAGCGACAGGCCTACATAGCTATCGGCGCCGGACAACTCTGGGGCAAAGGGTACCTGCATGGTTCGCAAGCGCGGCGCGGATTTCTGCCGGAACAGGATACGGATTTTGTCTTCGCGACCATCGGGGAAGAGTTCGGGTTCCTGGGCACGCTCGTGGTCCTCGGGTTATTCGTTTTTCTCATCTTCCGGCTGGTGCGTATCGCGGACGGCGCGGAAACGCCGTTTGGGCGACTGATCGTCATCGGTGTCGCGGCTCTGCTCGCCACCCATGTGATCATCAATATTGGCATGTGCCTGACCCTGATGCCGGTCACCGGCGTACCGCTGCCACTCATCTCCTACGGCGGCAGTAATCTCCTGACCACGCTGTTCTGCCTGGGCATTATCCTCAATGTCAGCCGCTACCACCAATCGTATCGCACCTGGGCCGGTCCGGAAGACCCCTTGCTGCGTGACCCGTTGCCGGCCATGCTGAACAAATGACCACGGTGTGTTCAGTGCTGGTATAATAGCCCTGGCTGGCAGCCCGCATATCACTTCTATGGCACATACAATGAAGGCCTGTCCGCATTGCGGGACGGCCAACAGCACCAAGAAACAGCGTTGCTACCACTGCGGTCAGGAACTCGCTCCTCACGAGGAAGCGTTGCCGACACCCGCGGCGCCGTCGATTGACGTCTCGCCCCCCGTGCTGATCGATCCTCAGGCGCGCCCACCCCAACAGGCGCCGATGACGACGAGTCTGGCGCCGGTTCCACATCCTGCACCCCTGGTCGCCAAGCGCGCGACCACGCCGGCCAGCATACCGCAGCGGAGTTGGATGACCTCGGCGTTATATGGCGTCACCTTGCGACAACGCACACAGATGTATCAGCAACTGCACACGTTGCTCAATTCCGGAATTCCGTTGGTGCTGGGACTGAGCCATCTGCAAGAAAATGTCGGCTTCAGCCTGCGGCCGGTGATGCGGGAAATGCAGGAGCACGTACTGGCGGGGGAAACACTCTCCTCGTCGATGACACGATTCGTGAATATCTTCCCGGCATGGGAGATTCAGCTCATTCGCGCGGCGGAAACGTCCGGCACGCTGCCGGAGGCGGCCGGCGAAATCGCGCGCACCCTGGAAGTGGAAGTTGAATTGCGCCGGCGCATCAACTCCAGCACTTTTCACTTGAAAGCCACGATGGTCGTCTTCATCATCGTTGTTATCATCGTGCTGGGCGCCATGCGCGGGTTGAGCGGCGTTGGCGATGCGCTGAATCTGGTGGGGAATGCGGTGCTCGCTACCGCCGGTCTGGTGATCGGCGTGCTCATGCTGCGTTGGGCCTGGGGAGTCTTCAGCCGCACCCCGCGCGGCGCGCGTGTCAGTTACTACCTGTCCTTCTATTCCCCACTGATCGGTCCTTTGCTGCGCAACGCGATGCGCATCCGCTTTGCGCGCGTCCTGGCCGCGCTCTGGCGGGCCGGCGTAGCGCCTATCGCGTCGGTGGAAGCGGCGACCCAAGCCTCGGGCAACTTGCATCTCGTGAACAAACTCGCCGACTTGTTGCCGCATCTGGGACGCGGCACATTGCTCTCCGAGGTGATCACCGCCATGGGGCTGTTTCCCAGCGAATCGGTCTATCTTATCAAGTCCGGTGAAACCGCCGGCGATATCCCCGACGCGCTGGATAAAGTGGCGGAAATGCTGGAAATAGAATTGGAAGCCCAGATCCACCTGCTGCCGCAGCACCTGCAAATGGCCTTCTTTTTCCTGATCGTGCCGGTAGTGGGTCTGTTCGTGATCTGGTTCTTTATGCGGTACGTGGCCAGCCTGAATGAGTATCTGCGCTGAGTCGCGCCTACCTGGTTATTCTCGTGGGGCGATGCTGACGACGTCCTGCTGCTGAATGACGACGTATTGTTCGTGGTTGGCGACATAGGCCAGGGCGTCCAGGGGGCGGATGTTGGCGATGTTGATACTCACCGGCGTCTCCGCGTAGTTGGCCGGGCAGAGCACGACCACGCCGGCTTCGGTGGCCAGGTAACGCACCAGATTCACCATGGGTCGCGCGGGAAACTGCATGGCAGTGCGTTCTTTCCGTTTTTCCGTGCCGGGGGTTACCAGATATACGGCCTGATTCGCGACGCCGTCCGAGAATACCAGACGATACGCGACGCCTTCCGGCTTGGCGGGTACGCTCAAGCTGACGTCCCCAGCGCCGGCGGCTACCGTAAATGTCTGCTTGTCATGTCGCAACGGCACGGCGGATTGCACGGTCAGCGTCAACGCGGTTTTACTGACGATTTGCAGGCGCAATTCGCGTTGCTGGTTGATGGGCATTTGCGGCGTGGCAATGGCGAGTGTGCCGAATGGCATACGCTGTTGCGCCAACCCGGTGAGCACCACCGGAGTCGCCGGCGTGGCATAGGCCGCTGGTGAATCATGGGGCAACGATGCCTCCGAGGGACGCATGGCCATCGGTGACATCGCGCGCATCGACGTGGCGCCGTTCATTCCTCCGGCAGCTTGCGCGGAGCATTTTCCCGTGTCGGTGGTGTTGGCGGCGTCCTGCCCTACCCCGGGTTTGGCCCCGGAGGCGACCGACTGGTCACTGCGGGGCGTCATCGTTTTCATCGCCCCGGTAGCGTGCGCGGTTTCATCCAACTTGTCCGCGCCGCGCGTTTCAGTCTTCATCGCATCACTCAGTTGTGCGCCCGTGGCCTTTAGGGGCCTGGGCGTTCCGTCAGCCGCGGCAATGGGTTCCTGCTTTTGACCGGCGCGATCGAAGTGCGCGGCGGTGGGCGCCGGGCGGTCTTTGACGTCATCGGTGGACACCGACAAACCGTCCACGTTGGCGTCGTCGACCGGCGCCGGACGGGAGTTCGGTTGCGGAGCGCGCGAACGCGATATCGTGCTGTTGTCGTCGCGCGGCGTCAACTTCGGCGCCGCGATAAAGGGGTCGGCGAGTTCAGGACTGCGTACTGCATCCCGCATTGCCGGTCGGGGAAGGGGCGGCGCCATGCTGCCCGGATGCGGATGTTGTGCCTTCGCCGCCGGTTTTCCCGATAGTTTCGCCGCGTCGAGAGACAATGGAGTGGGTGTGGGTATGGGCGTGACCTTCGCCTGCTGCAACGAACCGGGGTGAGCGTTGATCATCACTAGCGCCACAATCAATCCCGCGAGGGCGACGCCGCCGGCGAACGCCGGGATGCCCCACGCCGGACGTGGGCGAGGTAAACCACTGACGCGCGCCTGCACGCGGGCGGTGAAACCATCCGGCACCGGCACCGTCGGCAAGGCCTGTACCTGACCGATGACCTGGCGCAACGCCTGCAACTCCGCCGCGCAGCGCGGGCACTCCGCCAGGTGGGCGGTCATCGCCTGCCGCGACGCGCCGTTGAGCGTGCCGTCCAGATAGTCCGTATACAACTCGGATACATGCCGTGTGTTCATTATCAATCCCAGCGCGATACTGCACCGTGTTTAGCCCGCTTTATTCGCGAAGCGAATAAAGCTTCGGCTAACCGAAACATTATTTATGCGTTCATGAATAATGCAGGTGAGCGCCTGTCCCAAAGTCCTCGGTGCGCCCCACGGTGTGCGCGACCGCGCAAGATCACCCTCCTGGTCAACGCCGCGGCGTCAATCATCCTCACCTTTTCGGACTGTTTGCACGCGAAAAAAGTTCCCAATTCGCGGCTAATTTTTCGCGCAACTGGTTCCGGGCGCGATTCAACCGTGATTTCACCGTGCCGACATTCGTATGCAAAATGTCCGCGATTTCCTGGTAGCTCACCCCGCGCACATCATAGAGTATCAGTACCAGGCGAAAGGGTTCCGCCAGTGCCTGAATGGCCTGCTGTACGATCCGCTGACGCTCATGCTGGAGGAGGGTGTCTTCGGCAGTTTCTCCCGTGGTGAGGTTGTCGATGTGCGACTCGTCCTGGTCCTCGTCACGCTCAAAATCGGAAAACGACGCTGGACGGCGTCCGCGTCGTTTGAGTTCGTCATAACAGGCGTTTACCACAATGCGATAGAGCCAGGTGGAAAACGCGGCATCGCCTTTGAAATGCGGCAGGGCTTGATAGACGCGCACGAAAGCTTCCTGGGCGATATCCTGCGCATCATCCGGGTTGCCGACCATGCGGTACGCCAAGTTATAGACACGCGGCGCACACAGGTCGACCAGACGTTCAAAGGCCGCGACGTCGCCCTGGCGGGCACGCCGGACCAATAGCTCTTCCTGCTCGGATGCGTGGGCCATCACGGCCGCGGTGATCCCCCGATCGCGCTTCGACTAGGCTGATAATACCTTCGCGACAAGATGGAGTTTATCCTGTCAGCATACCAGCCGACAATAGGGATACGCGATCGGAAACCCGGTTTATCCGGAATAGAGATCGGATGCCGTGTTCATCCTGGCGCGCGAGGGCGAAGTCATGAGTTCCATCGAATGGTCTCCCAAGCACACGCGAGAGCACCGTGTGTACTGATAGCCTCATTCAGTTTCGTGAGACATTGCTCTCGACCTGAATCCACGCAGTTCCATGCTGCTGAAGCTACAACCAGCAGGTACGTCTGTGCTCGCGGGACCATTCGATATAACTCATGACTCCGCGCTCGCGCGCCAAATACGTGCTAACCCGCATTATTCATGAAAACATGAATAATGCTTCGGTTAGCCAGAGCTTTATTCGCTTCGCGAATAAAGCGGGCTAACGATCTCGTCTGTAACAGCATGATTGAAAAGAGCTGAACTTCAGAGCGCATTAAGATTCTGGGGCTACGGCTGCAGGCCGAGAACTCCCAGTGCATGCTGGCTAATATGACCGCAATTCATGCAAATTACCACCACAGTGGGAATGCAATAGCCGGCATTGACCAGCGTCCCATCCTCGGTATGTTGGACGGCATCGCTGAAGTAGCCATCCATGACATCAAAATGCTCATGGCCACAACGCGGGCATGGCATATCCGCCCCCTTGTCAGAGAGCGCAGCGATGATCTTGTCGCGATCGATTGCTACTGGCGTCATTATCGTCTCCCTTATCAACGGTTTGGCGCACCTGGCGCCCTGCATATAAGGCAATTTATTATATGCAACCACGGCATTACACGTAAATGGCCGCATCATTGCATTCCATATGTTTAGTAAAAGATAATCAAATACCGGGGTGGGAATTACAACTCCGCAGCCTTCCTTTGTACTATTGTACCCGGGAAGGTGTTTCATTTGTGCGCGTTTGTGTTTGACTATGCGCGAAAAAGCGTATATACTATTTTTAAAGGTGATCGCAATCACTTCCATTGTAAGCGCAAGTGCGCATGACTTACCCGGCCCGGCACACATGACCGGGCGGTAAAAGGAGCCAGGGCGATGAAAGACTGTTGCGTGCTGCCGGTATTTACCCCGGGGCATATTACCCTCCCCAGCATTCCCAAATTTCAATTTCAACGTACGCTGGCAGAGGAAGTGGCGGATGGTCGCCTGACCAAAACCCAGGCCCTCAACCTGCTGGCACAGATGCAGACGATCCGCAGCTTTGAAGAATGCATTGTGGCCATGAAGGACGGCAAGTGGGCGCCCATGGAAGGCTTTAAATTTATCGGCGCCAGCCACCTGTCCATCGGGCAGGAAGCGGTGGCGGTAGGCGCCATGAGCACGATTCACAAATCCGACTTCATCACTTCCACCCATCGCGGCCACGGACACGGGATTGCCAAAGCCTACTTCGCGTTGCAGGAAATGACCACGGACGAGTTGTTGACATGGCTGGAACTCTCCGAGGCGCCGGCGGCGGAGATCGCCGCGGCGCGCACCGAGTCGCACCCCCAGGTTCTCGATCGCGCCATTGATCTGCACTTGTTCAAAACCTTCGCCGAACTCTTCGGCAAAGAAGAAGGTTACTGTCGTGGACGCGGCGGCGGCATGCACATCGCCGATTTTCATGTGGGTCATCTGGGCGCCAATGCCATTGTCGGCGGTTCCTTCGCTATTGCGGTGGGCGCGGCCATGGCCGCGGAAAAACTACAGACCGGCCAGGTATGCCTGTGTTTCGTGGGCGATGGCGCGGTGAATAACGGCATCGGCGCGGAAGCGATGAACTTCGCCGCGCAAGATCAGTTCCAGCACGGTTGCCCGGTGGTTTTCCTGGTGGAGAACAACCAGTATGGGATGACCGGTCAACAGGATAAGGAAGTCACCGGCATCGACTATCTGGCGCAACGCGCCGCGGGCTTTGCCCGCGACGCCATGCATGCCGAGGTAGTCAACGGTATGAATGTCCTTGCCGTACGCGAAGCCATCGCCCGCGCGGTGGAGTTATGTCGTCAGGGTGATGGGCCGGTGTTCCTCGAATGCGAAACCTACCGCTATTTCGGTCACTCCCTGTCCGATCTGCGCGACACCTACCGCACGAAAGAAGAAGAAGCCGCCTGGAAAGCCCAGGATGCGATCGACTGTTACGTCCAGCAACTCATCGCAGCCGGCGTGGCTGACGCCGACGAGTGCCAGGCCATCGTCGACGCGGTGCGTGAGCGCGTCCAGCGCGCCGGGGTGAAAGCGGGCACGGAAGGCACCGACCCCGATCCGGTCTCGATGTGCGACGGGCTCTTTTCCCCCAATTGCTGCGTAGAAGCCGCTCCCGTGTGGCGCACGACGCTGGAAAAGGAACCACGCAAGGTGCGTCGCGATAAGGACGGCGCCATCTTTGTGCGCCAGGCAGTGGCGGAAGCCTTAACCGAAGAAATGCTCCTTGACCGCCGCGTCATTCTCTATGGCGAAGACGTGGCCGATTACGGCGGCGCCTTCCAGGTGACCCGCGGCATCATCGACACCTTCGGACGCGAACGTGTCTTTAACACCCCCATTTCCGAAGCGGCCATCGTCGGCACGGCCGTCGGCGCCGCGGTGGCAGGATTGCGCCCGGTGTGTGAGTTGATGTATATCGACTTCGTGCTGATGGCCATGGACCAGGTCGGCAATCAGGCAGCGAAAAACCGCTATATGTTCGGCGGCAAGGCCGAGTTACCCATGGTGGTGCGCACCACGGTGGGCGGCGGCAAAGGCTACGCCGGGCAGCACAGCCAGAGCCTGGAAGCCGTGTGCACCATGGTGCCCGGCCTAAAAGTCGTGGCCCCGAGCACCGCTTACGATGCCAAAGGTCTGCTGAAGTCCGCCATTCGCGACAACAACCCGGTGATCTTCATTGAGCACCAATCCATTTACACCCTGAAAGGCGTCTGCCCGGAAGAGGAGTATCTGGTGCCGCTAGGCCAGGCGGCAATTCGACGCGAAGGCGTCGATGTCACGATCGTCGGGTACTCCAACCCCATTCTTATCGCTCAGGAAGCCGCGGAGTTGGCGGCGCAGGAAGGCATCTCCTGTGAAGTGATCGACTTACGCACCCTGATCCCCATGGACGAAGAGACGGTGCTGAACTCCTTGAAGAAGACCGGCCGACTCGTCTGCGTCAATCAGGCGCCGAAGACCGGTTGTTTCTCGGAACATATCGTGGCGCGCATGCTGGAGATCGGCTTTGCGCACTTCAAAGCCCCGGCGCAAATCGTGGCGGCCCCGGATTGCCCGCCCCCGATGGCCGCCACACTGGAGTGCGAATATCAACCCAACGTCCGCCGCATTCTGGAAGGCATCCGCGCCGCGGTCCGCTATGGAAAAGCCACCGCGTAACGCGTGTCAATTGACCCTCGCAAGGCTTCCGTCGCGCAGGGGCACGACGAAAGCCTTCGGGTTATTCGACGGCAGGAATTTTCGCCCCCACAGGGCATAAGGAGTACTAATGTTATCACGTCAAGAATTTGAGCAGGCACAGGTCCGAGCGGCAAAGGCGTTGGCCGTCGCGGGAATCGTGGTGACCAATGTGGAACGCGCGGAGATTGAGGTGGCCGACTTCGGGTTGAATGACCTGGAGCATATCGGACTGGAAATCGTCGTCTATGTGAATACCGAGCGTTGCTGCGCGAAAGAATTAGTGATGTTTCCCGGCCAGATCTGCCCGGAACACCGTCACCCACCGATCAACGACGCCAACCCGGGTAAAGAGGAGACTTTTCGCGTGCGTGCCGGCCAGGTCTATCTGTACCTGCCCGGTGAACCGGCGGTCCAGCCAAAGGCTGAAGTGCCTGCCGCGCGCAAACCGTATATGACGGTGTGGCACGAAGTTATCCTCAACCCCGGCGAACAGTTTACGCTCCAGCCAAACACCTTGCACTGGTTCCAGGCCGGTCCGGACGGCGCGGTGGTATCCGAATTTTCCACCAAAAGCATTGACGAGGTGGATGTCTTCACCGATCCCGCCATCCAACGCCTCCCGGAAGTAGCTGGATAACCGCACACTATCGCGCGCATTCCACGGGGAACGGACGCTGGTTGCCGGCGACTTCCAGCACTTTGTGGTAGACGTGCGCGGTGTTGCGGACCATGGCCTCCACCGGAAAAAGGTTCTCGACGCGGCGACGCCCGGCCGCGCCGTAGGTGAGACGCACGTCTTCATCGAGAAGCAAGCTGCGCAACGCCCCGGCCAGTGGACCCGGCAGTTCCGCGGGCACCAGAATACCGGTACGGTCGTGTTCTATGTAGTTGGCGTTCCCCGGCACGTCGGACGCCACCACCGGCAAACGGCAGGCCATGGCTTCCAACACGCTATACGGCCCGGCTTCCCAACGCGATGGCGCACAAAAGACATCCATGGCCAGGTAGGCCAGGCGCGGGTCTGTCGTCTCCCCCATCAGGTGGATGCGGCGCAGGTGCAGGTTGCGAATGGTACGCTGCAACGACTCACGCCGCGGTCCCGTGCCCCACAGCAGAATGCGCGCCCGCGGAAATTCCGTCAGCGTCTCCACGGCGGCGGAGATCAGCACATCCGCCCCTTTCTGCGGCGCCAGGCGGGCCATCATGCCGATAATGAGTTCCCCCTCGCTCATCCCGTAGGTCGTGCGCGCCGCGGTGCGTTCCGCGACGGTCGGCGCCGGCCAGTGGGTGAAATCCAACCCATTCGGGATTACCACCAGTTTTTCTTCCGGCAACCCGGCGGCCAGCGCCTCATCACGTTCACCGGCAGACACGCAGATGATCACCGTGGTCTGTGCCGCCTGCCGACGTTCCTGCAGGCGATAAAAGGGGCGCAACCAGTCGGTCGTGCGTTGAAAGGGAAAGGCGTGAGGGGTATAGACCGTGGCGCAACCGGACCCCGCCAGCGCCTGACGGCCCAGAAAACCGGCGCGCGCGCTGTGCAGATGCAGGATATCGATGGCATCGCGACGTCCCCACTCTGCGATTTGCCGCACTGCGGCCCGGTTGGGCACCTGGGCCATGGGAATTTCGCGGATCGTCACACCAACCTCACGCAACGCCATAATGCGTGCCGACCAGTAGGGTGAGCGCTGCAGCGACGCATATACCAGGCACGTAAATTCCGCGGGATCCAGGCGCGTGATCAAATCGATCAGGTGCCGGGCCACCCCGCCTTCCACCGCTTCCACTACATGGGCAATACGAATGGGCGTCATTATTACTCATCTTACCCACGCGCGGGCATTCACCTGCAGACATGGAAAAACGAAATGGGAGCGGTCAACACGACACCTCGGTGCGGTCAGCACCGGGGCGTCGTATTTCACTGCAGCAACCAGATCCAGCGCATGCGCAACGAGAAAAAGGCAATCAGCGCGAGACAGATGATGCCGCTGATCATGATAGCGATACAGGGAGTGGTCAGATGAGCCATGACGCCGGCAAAGAGCGAACCGATGGGGGTAAAGCCGGCGAAGATGAAGGCCCAGATACTGACCACCCGCCCACGCAAGTGATCGGGCACGATCTCCTGAATAAGGCTGTTGATGCTGGCGCTGCACACCACTAATCCTCCACCTACGAAGGTCAGCAGGAGCATAGAGAGTGGGAAACTGCGACTGAAACTGAACCCGATGAGAGCCAGTGTTGAGAGCGTCCCGCCCCACAGGAGCACCTGCCCCTTGCGAATACGACCCGCGGTGCCGGCCAGCAGCAACGCCCCCACCGTGGCGCCCACGCCAGAGGCGGTCATCAACCATCCATAGCCGGAGGAATCCAACCCCAACACCTGGACCGCCACCACCGAGAGCAGCACGGCGTAGGAAAAGCCGAACACACTAAAAATAGCCATCATCACCAGCAGCGCAAACGTGGTGCGTTCCCCGGCCACATACCGAAAACCTTCGGCCATATGCTGCCAGACATTGCCCTCGCGCGGATGTCGCGGTGCAGGCGCCACGCGGATCAGCAACAGACCCAGCAGCACGGCCAGAAAGCTGGCAGCATTGATATACAGCGCCCCGGGAATGCCGAACGTCCGGACCTGCAGATGCCAGGCGGCCAGATGCAGATCGATCTGCTGCACTTTTATCAGTTGCCCGGCGACTGCCGGCCCAAAGATACGCGCCAGATTAAAGATGGTGGAGTTAAGCGCAATGGCGTTCAGCAGATCGCGCGGGCTGGCGATGTCTTTGATGAATGCCTGCCGGGTCGGCATATCGAACGCCATGATGAGCCCGGAGCACATGGAGAAGATCGCCACGTGCCAGAGCCGCACGGTGCCGGTTTGCACCAGCACACCCAGGGCAAACGCCAGCACCATCAAACCACATTGCGTCAACAACAGGATGCGCCGCCGGTCATGGGTATCGGAAATGACGCCGGCAAAGAGGCAGAGCAGGAAGATGGGCATCGACCCGAGTGCACTGACTAACCCCACATAGAACGCTGCGTTCACTTTGCCAAATTCGCTGGTGGCCAGCAACAGCACCAGCCAGCTTTGCGCGGCATTCTGCATCCAGGTGCCGGTGAGCGACACCAGTTGTCCGCCCCAAAACAGGCGGTAGTTGCGATGACGCAAGGCGCTGAACGTCCGTGACCAGGATGACGCCATCGCGACCGGCGACGCGGCGGATTCAGGTTTGCCCATCTCATCCACTCCGTCGCCGGGCGTCATCCGGCGTCGCGGTCATCTGCCGCAAGACCTGCTGCAGGTGGGGCAGACTCTGCAGAATCGCCCGTTGTTCCGCTTCCGGTAAGGTGGCAAGGGTGCGGGTTAACGGCGCCAACGCTTCGCGCCGCGCCAGCGCCAGTACGGATATCCCCTGTGGCGTCAGCGCGAGGGTCAGGACGCGTCGGTTATCCGCAACGTACGCGCGAGTGATCAGCCCGTCCCCCACCAGGTCGTGGACGAGTTTCGACGCCGAGGGAAGCGTCAACCCCAGATGCTCCGCCACCCGCGACAACGAAGCGCCGTCCTGGCGGCTGATGAAACTCAGCGTCCGATACTGCGAAAGCGTCAGGTCCGCGGGCTGGCGCCGGCGAATCTCCGCGCGAAAGGCACGCACCAGCGCAAAGGCGGTCTCCATCACTTGCCCGGCTAGTGGTTCTTCCGCGAGTGCTTTACTTTCATTTTCTAACTGTTTCATTACTGAAGTATAACACGTTCGTATCAGTAGGACAAGGAATTCCGGATCGTGTGCAGAACAAACGCCTAGCAGCCCGCTGGAGTTTAGCCCTTTGGTATCTCGTCACAATGTTGTCCAATATCATTATGGTTCACACGGATACTCGAATACGCATGGTACATCGACGGAGCGAGTGCTCACCCTAGCCTATTGCGCTACGTCTTTGGCTCGCGAGGACCATTCGACGCTGCTCATGACTCCGCGCTCGCTCAAATTATATTTACGATCCGTTCGCTGTGCCAGGTCGGGAGGGCGAGCGTCCTCGCGAGCCGCCCACCGTTCCTCTCGCGAAGCGAGAGTAGGCGTGTCAATGGCGCCAGATGAGCACGGCGTACGTCTACCACAGCATGCTTGAAAAGGGCTAAATTTCAGCTTCGGCTAGCTGTAGCATTATTCATGCGTTCATGAATAATGCGGGATAACGAAAGGAGTTCATCATGCGGTATCGTGTTGCTCCCCTGCCGGCAGCGCTGGTCGGCGCCGTGACCTTGCTGCTGACCGTCGCCAGTCTGTGCTGGGCGGCGTCGACAGGTCTACAGCTACTCCTCAATGGAAAAGTGGCCTCAACCGGCGTGCGCGTAATTGACGGCCGCGCCTACGTGCCGGTCGACGATGTGGCCCGCGCGCTGGGCCTGCAGGTAACGAAAACGAAAGGCGCCTATCTCCTGGCAACCGCGGGTGGCGCAAACCAGGTGCAGGGGGCCCGCCAGGGGAAGATCGGTTCGGAACTCTTCACCGGCAAGTGGCGTTTTCAGGTGACCGGCGTGCAGCAGGCCGAAAGCTATGTAGAACGCTACTATCAGGAGAAACGCACGATCAAGCCGAGAAATCCCGGCGAAACGCTGATCATCGTCACCTGCCGGTTGAAAAACGGGCTGACGAAAACGCAGAGTCCGTTGGTGACGGAGCGCATGCCTGCCAATACCGCGCTGGCGGACGACCTGGGGCAGTCCTATAGCCCGCTGGATTACGATGCCCGGCAACAATCGGATAAAATCGGCAGCTACGAAGGAGCGCCGCTACTCCCCGGCGCCGGCATGGACCTGGCGCTGCTCTTCAGTGTGCCCGCCGGCACCAAGGCGAAGGCGCTGGTGTTCACGCTCTCCACCTATCCGGACGATGTCGGCGCCACCGTGCACGGCACGGATGTCCGCATCTCGCTGGCGCCGTAGGCAAACTCATTAGAAGAAAGTGAGGTGTCGCATGTATGCCACTGTTGATCCAGAACTCTGCATTGGTTGCGAGGTTTGTACTGAGATTTGTCCGCACGTCTTTCATATGGAGGACGGGAAGGCCGCCGCCGCGACGGGTGCTGTCGCCCCGTCTGACGCCGCGGACTGTCGGCAAGCGGCGGAGGAGTGCCCGGTGACGGCGATTACCGTGACCGCGTAACCTGTATTATCAATGCCGTTGTTGACTGCCGGGTATTCCCTGTCTACATCGCAAGGCCTAAACGGATACTCGGATGAGCGGGGGAGGGTGAGTGCGTCTGGTGGACGACAAACAGGACCACAACCTCGATTACTTGTTGATCAAAACGAAAACGAGGATGTTCGCTGCATGACAGCGCATTTCATTCCCGCGCATGGGGGTTACCAGAATCACCTCTCGTACCGAAAGGCCGAGATGGTCTATGACGCCACCGTGAAATTCTGCGACCGATTCCTCGACAGGCGCGACCGCACTGTAGATCAGATGATTCAGGCTGCCCGTTCCGGCAAGCAAAACATCGTCGAAGCCAGCATGGCCTCGGGCACCTCCAAGGAAACTGAGATCAAGTTGACCAAAGTAGCGCGCGCCAGCCTGGAAGAACTGCTGATCGATTACCAGGATTTTTTACGCACGCGCGACCTGCGTCAGTGGGAGAAAGACAGCAAGCAGGCCCTCTTCGTGCGTAAACTCGGTGCGGCCAACGATGTGTCCTATGCGTCCTATCCTGCATTATTCATAACATTTCGAATAATGCCTCAGTTAGCCCGGCAGTCAATCCGTTAATGAATAATCCGGGCTATAGGACCTATATTGAAACTCGCACGCCGGAGATCGTCGCCAATATCATCATCTGCCTGATTCACCAAACGAATTACCTGCTCGATCGGCAAATCCGGCAACTCGAACAAGCCTTTCTCAACGAAGGAGGCCTGCGCGAACGCATGACCCGTGCCCGTTTGGCAGCGCGCAACAAACAAGAACGCCAGAAATGAGAAGCAAGAAGATAATAGGTCCTATAGGACCTATCACGAAGCAGCACCAAATCGCCTAAAGTGGAGCCTGTCGCACTCACTCAGATGGTTCGGCCAGTACATCCGGGGCTTCGCCGCGCAGCAACTCTACCACACCCGCTTCGCGTTGGCGCTGGCGTAACACGCGGGGGCCGTGGCGCGGAGGCAGCCAGCGCGGGGGGGTGCTCTCGACCCAACAGACGGTATAGCCGCACGCCGCTGCCAGGCGTTCCGCGTCTTCCGGGTTATATCCCACCAGCAACGGCAACTCATCCATCCTCAGGCCTCCTCGAGCAAGACCGCGCGCAACAACACCAGTGCTTCCTGGACCGCGCGGTTGCGAATCGAGAAACGATCGCCCCATTGCGTGGAGCGTTTGACGCGCGTTTCGCCCCCGGCACGGGCGACCCCGTAATACACCAGCCCAACCGGTTTTTCCTCAGTCCCGCCGCCGGGACCGGCAATGCCGGTGATGCTCACGGCCAGCGTGGCGCCGGTAGCGTGCAAGGCCCCTTCCGCCATGGCGCGCGCCGTCGCCACACTCACCGCACCCTCTGCACGCAGCGTCGCTTCGGGCACCGCGAGCAAAGACTCTTTCACCGTATTGCTATAGCTGATAATGCCGCCCAGGAAATACTCCGAGCTGCCGGGAATATTGGTCAGGCGCCCACCCAACAAGCCGCCGGTGCAGGACTCCGCCACGGCCAACGTGGCGCCGCGCGCGCGCAGCAGGCGACCGACGACTTCTTCCAGCGTCTCCTCGTCGACCCCATACAAATACTGCCCGACACGTGCGCGAATCTGTTCGACCACGGGGTCAATCAGCAACTCCGCCTCGTCCGCGGTGGCGGCACAGGCGGTGACACGAATATGCACCTCGCCCAATTTGGCATACGGCGCGATGGTCGGATTGCGTTGCGCGTGAATGAGCTCTTTGAGTTCCATCTCCAGCGCGCCTTCGCCGATGCCGCAAAAACGCAGCGTACGCGAGACGATGACCTGACCGGAACGTGCCTGCAGATAGGGAGCTATCGTCTCCCGCCACATCGGCTGCATTTCATTGGGCGGACCGGGCAGCACGATCGCGGTTTTGCCGTCTTTCTCCAGAATATACCCGGGCGCCGTGCCGGTGGGGTTCGGCACAAGGCGCGACCCCTGCGGCAATGTGGCCTGCTTGAGCTGGTTTTCCGTCATCGGTCGTCCGCGGGCGGCGAAAAAAGCGGCCAGCGTGGCACTCGCATCCTCATACAGGACCAGCGGCACATCGAACGCCTGGGCCACCCCGGCCGTGGTGATGTCGTCCTCGGTAGGCCCCAACCCGCCGGTACAGATGATCAAGTCCGAGCGTTCCAGGGCGAGACGCAACACCTGCTGCAACCGCTGGTGGTTGTCGCCCACGGTATCCTTATAGAACAGCGAGATTCCCACCTCCGCCAGGCGTTGGGCAAGGTAGGCCGCATTCGTGTCAATAATTTGCCCGAGAAGCAATTCGGTGCCGATGGAGAGTATTTCTGCTTGCATATCTTTCTATTTCCTTCTTCATCCCCCACAACCCTTCCGGCGCATAAAGTAGGATGGAACGACGCGCCGGAGGCGTGCTGACGTTCGTCGGTAAAGCATAATCTGGGTATGCAGTTGACTGTACCTGACACTACCAGTCGTTTTCCACTTCCTGATGTCCCGTAGAGGGACATACGAAAATAGCCCGCCAATTAATTGGCGGGTTTCTGGAGAAAAAAGTTGCCTAGTCCCATTTGGGACGGCCGAAACGTTCCTGAAAGCGATAGGTTCGGCCGTCCCTATAATTGTGCAAGGTCGCCTACCGAGAGTATACTAATCTCGGTAGCACTCTGATCACCTTGCAGAAGGAACGGGACCCATGCTCAATAACACTGCACTGCACCGGTGGCACCGGGCCGAGGCTCGACATCTGGATGCCCAGTTCATGAATGCCATTATGCACGGCATGAACTGCTCACCTTTCGAAGCTGAGGCCATCTGCGAGAAGGTGCAGGAGGTCTATGCCCCGCTCATGGAGACGACCGATGCCCAGAAGCCTGGCCAACTCCGTCTCTCGGTCATTGCCGCGACGGTGGCGCCCAACACCCCACTCGCCCAGGCCCAACAATGCCTGGTGACCTTGACGCTGGATGCCGGCGCGGAGGATCGCCACGTCCGCCAACACGGCGGCGTCATCGCCCTGCGCCGCCATCGTTTCCTGCGGATTTGCGAGGAAGCCTTTCAGCAAGGCGGACTGTTGACCCTTGAAGCCATCGCCGATCTCTTTAATTGCGCGGTGCGTACGCTGGTGGACGATCTGGCGGCGGTACGCCGCCAGGGAAACACCCCACCGCTCCGCTCCACCGTCAAAGACATGGGCCGGGCCATCACCCATCGCCGCCTCATCGTGGAGAAATGGTTGGCCGGGCTGGAATACACCGAGATCGCGCGCGCCACCTATCACAGCGTGCCCTCCGTCGCCAATTACGTGGACAAATTTAAACGGTGTGCCGCGTTATTCGCCGCCGAGTTTGACCTGGATACGGTGGCGCTGGTCGCCCGACTCTCGCCGAGTCTGGTGCGTGCCTATCAGACCCTCCTCGCCAATGCCCAGCCGGTGCCGCATCGCCAGGAGGAACTCGACACCCTCACGAAAAAAAACGCCACGGCAGCGTACCCGCAGGAGGACCCCCGCTCATGAGTCTGTCCTCCCGGAATCAGAAACAATATCAGTCGGCCCACCGTCGACTGTTGCAGGCGTCCGTCGCGCAGTATTTCGAGACGAATTTCCCGCATTGGTTCGGCCCGGAGATCCGCGACCGGATGGCCCAGCAACTCCTGGAGCTCATCGACGCCCAGTGCCCCGCACCGACCGCGCTCCGGCCCGGCCAGTGCGTGTGGAATGCGGTGGCCATCGACACCCGCGCGGATAGCGCCCACCTCCGCCTGATCCCCGTCATCCTTACCCTGGTGGATGACGCCGATATCACCCGGCTGGCCGCCGGCGACACCATGAGCGCTGTCACCCAACAGGCGATCGCGCGCGTGTTAGACGAAGCCTATCAACAAGGCGCGCTCCTGTCGATGCGCGACCTCGGCCTATTGACGTGGCACCGCGAGAGTACGATGACCACGATGCGCCAAGCGTGGGAAGCCCTACATGCGCGCCAACTCCCCCATCCGGGCACCTTACAGGACATGGGCACCTGTATCACGCACAAGACCGCCATCGTGGTCAAAGCAGTCTATGAGAAGAAAGATACCCGCCAAGTCGCGCGGGAGACCCACCATACTCAGCACGCCGTCGATCGCTACCTCCGCGACTTTCATCGGGTACGGACCTGCTTTCGGCAGACGCCAGACCAAGACTACATCTGTCAAGTCACCGGGATGTCGCCACATCTGGTAAAACAATACCTCGAAATTATTCGAGACCATGAGAACACCCCCTTGACAGGCGATCTCGCATAAACTCCGGGACTTTACGCATATTCGGTCAACCATACCCGGCAATGAATTGCCGGGCTATTATCGAATGTCCCTGCCGGGACAGATCAAATGATCGACACTACCCGTAGTGTCTGGTACAGTCGACAGCATACCCAGGAAACATAATTATAAAGGGCTAAACTTCAGGACGCAAATGGCAATGAAAGACCAGAAAAACTCCATATACCTACTCAGCGAAAGGAACCCGTCGCTGCAGCAGGAATTAGTCTTAGCATGCAACGGATCATGAAGAATGCGGAGGACACGCGCGCCATCGGGGCGTCGTTGGGACGCACGGCGCGCGCCGGCGATGTGCTGTGGCTGCACGGCGAGTTGGGGGCGGGAAAAACCGAGTTGACCAAAGGGATCGCGGAGGGACTCGGGTGCGCGGATCCGGTGTCCTCACCGAGTTTCGCCCTGATCCACGAATATCACGGCGGGCGACTGACCCTCTTCCACATCGACCTCTACCGTCTGGATGCCCCGGCGGCCATGGACCTGGGGTTGGAAGAATATGTGGAAGACGACGGCCTGACGGTGCTCGAGTGGGGCGAACGCCTGCCCGCATACTATTTTCCCGACGGCCTGGACCTTTCGCTGACCGATCCGGAGGAAAACGACACTCGCCATCTCACGCTGCACCCCCGCGGTCCCGCCGGCCAATCGTGGTGGGAACGGGCTTTTGGAGCAGACACGAATTCACCGAAATGCACGGGGACAAGCGGGTGACAGGGATCGTCGCTATTCTCACGTTCATCCACTTCTGCACTGTGCCCGTATAAAGGACTTCATCATGCTGATCTTAACAATCGATACCTGTACGGAGGAGAGCACGCTGGGGCTGGTCCGCGACGGCGTGGTGCTGGCGGAAGCCGCATTTCCCAGTCGCCATACGCTGGCGCGGCGCTTCTTTTCGCGATTAGAGTGGTTGTTGGCGGAATGCGGCTTGACGAAAGGGATGATCGAGGCGATTGCGTTGTCGCAGGGGCCGGGGTCGTTCACCGGGGTGCGTCTCGGTGCGGCGGCGGCCAAGACACTGGCGCAATGGATGCCCGTACCGCTGGTGAGCATCTCGACGCTGGAGGCGCTCGCGTATCCGTTCCGCAATTTCCCCGACGCGCTGTTAGCGCCCATCATCAATGCACGCCGGCAACAGGTGTACCTGGCGCTATTTCGCGGGGAATCCGGGGCCGTGCAACGCTTGACGCCGGATCTCGTCCTGGGCAGCGCGGCATTTGCGGAGACTTTGGCGCGTCACGAAACCGGCAACCGGCACGCGGTGCTCATCGGTTTGGTGGAGGGCCTGCCCGCGGAGTTTCTGGTTTGCCCCACCGGTCCGTTGCACCCCATCCGTAGTACCGTCACTCCGCACGCCCTCGCGGCGCTGGCCGAGGAACGCCTGGCGCGGGGTGAGACCGACGATCCGCTCACGCTGGCGCCCATTTACCTGCGCAACGCCGCGGATTGAGAAGGGGTTCAGGATTTCGGTGTTGGGTGCTCCTCTGGCGCCGCCGCGGGGGCGGCCGGTTTTTCCTCGGTGCTGCTGGCCGACAACGATTTTTTGAACTCACGCAGGCCTTCGCCAACCGATTTTGCCAGTTCCGGCAGCTTTTTTGGACCAAAGAGCAGCAAGACGATCGCGATGACAACCAGCCAGTGCAACGGGCTAAATTCACCCATCTGTGTATCCTCGATTTCTTCTTCCGCGCAGCAGGCGGTAGTGACTCTCCCGCATTATTCAGAACATTTCGAATAATGCCTCAGCTAGCCCGCCTTATTCATGAACGCATGAGTAAGGCTACAGCTAACTGAAACTTTATTCGCTTCGCGAATAAAGCAGGCTACTACCAGTGTACCGCAATAACCCCCGGTATAAAAGTAGGGGGAGAAAATAATCCGCCGAACCGGCAGGGGCTCACCGCTGCAAGGCGAAGTAACACCGAGATTACCTTACCCCAAGGAGGCTTCCACATGGGCACCCCGATTCGCGTGACGGTCTGGAATGAAGGCCGGCATGAAAAAAGTAATGACACCGTCAAGGCGGTCTATCCCAACGGCATCCATACCGCCATCGCCGACTTTCTCAACACGCAGGGCGGCATCCAGGCGCGCACCGCCACGCTGGACGACCCGGAACATGGGTTGACTGATGACGTGCTGGCCGCAACCGATGTCCTGACCTGGTGGGGACATATGGCCCATGACGATGTACAGGACGAGATCGTGGAACGCGTGATTCAGCGCGTATGGGAGGGGATGGGCATTATCTTCCTGCACTCCGCCCACTTCTCGAAACCGTTCAAACGGTTGATGGGCACCAGTTGCCAGTTGAAATGGCGCGAAGCCAATGAGAAAGAGCGTCTGTGGGTAGTGGCGCCGCAGCATCCGATCGTCACCGGTCTGGGCGACTTTTTCGAGTTGCCGCACGAGGAGATGTACGGCGAAATGTTCGATATCCCGGAACCCGACACGCTGGTGTTCATTAGCTGGTTCAAAGGCGGCGATGTGTTCCGCAGCGGGTGCTGCTATGCACGTGGAAAGGGCAAAGTCTTCTACTTCCGTCCCGGCCACGAAACCCACCCGACCTACTATGATGCCAACGTGCAGACGGTCATCACCAACGCCGTGCGCTGGGCCGTGCCGCCGCAAAATACCGTCGTGATCTCCTGCCCGATGACCGATCCCTTGGAACCGCTGACGTAAGCGCGAACCATTTTTCGGCATTGCGACAAAAAGCACGCACCATGCCCGGTTTCGCAAGTCTTCCTGACCACCACAACACATCTGGTGGCGCGGAAAGACCGGACCGGGCATGGTGCGTTCTTCCGATACGCATACAGTCATCGCGTGTCCCGTACGCCTCGATATACCCGATACCCGCTCCCCTGCCCCACCTGAGTCACACCAGAAAAATGACGTGCCATCTCCTTGGCGAAGGTACGCGCGCCTTGCCGGGTACGCGCGACCAGGAAAAAGCGTCCGCCGGCGACCAGGTGATCGGCGGCCTGAGCGATAAGGGTAAAGACAAGGGCGTTGCCGGTGCGAATGGGAGGGTTGGTAAGGATGACGTCAAATGTCTCCCCGCTGACCGGCAGGAATCCATCACCCAGGCGCGCCTCTGCATTGCGCACACCGTTGGTCTCCAGGTTCTGTCGTGTCAGTTCCACCGCGCGCTCGTTGATATCGGAGAGCACGACGTGCGCCTGCGGCGCGAGCAGTGCGGCGACAATACCCACTACCCCGCATCCGCACCCGAGGTCGAGGATGCGCCCCGCACCGGTCAACTCCATCGCCGCGATGAGTTCTTCCGTGCCGTTATCGGTATGCCCGCGCGAAAAAACCCCGTGGTCTGTCCAGAACTTCACCGGCAACCCGCGCAGCGTGTCGTGATATATCACCGGCTGGCGCAGCGATTCCGGCGCCGGCGTATAATAATGCTCGTGTTGGTGTTTGTCCATACTTCCTAATTCGCGTTCGGTTCGTGTGCTCCTGCGCATCAATGCGTATTATCAGCTTGACAACGTAAACGGAATTGTGTATGGTATGATGTAACTGCAATGTGAGGATGTTGGGCGGTTACTCCCCCCAGCATCCTCATTCGTTTTGGTGGATTCCTTCGGGAGGCGAGATCGTGAGCAGCATTGTCATCGTGGGAACCCAGTGGGGTGATGAAGGGAAAGGCCGCATTGTGGATGTCTATGCGGCCCATGCCGCGTTAGTCGTTCGCTATCAAGGCGGGGACAACGCCGGGCACACCGTGGTGATCGGGGAGCAGAAATACGCGTTGCACCTGATCCCGTCAGGCATCATCCGGCAGAAACCGTGCGTGCTGGGCAACGGCATGGTCATCAACCCCAAATCGCTGTTGAAAGAAATCGGTGATCTGGAAGCCAAGGGGTTGACCGTGCGCCCCTATCTCTTCATCAGCGAAGATGCGCACCTGATTATGCCATATCATCTGGCCCTGGACGCCGCGTCGGAACGGGCGATGGGCAAAGACAAAATCGGCACGACGCTGAAGGGGATTGGCCCCGCATACGTGGATAAATACAGTCGCTCCCATGGCCTGCGCGCCGGCGATTTGCGCAATCCCGATTATTTCCACTCCCGTTTAACGCAAATTGTGGCGGAGAAGAACGAGCTGCTGAGTAAACTCTACGGCGCCGACACCTTCGATGCAGAGGCCATTTTTGCCGAATATATGGGCTATTACGCGGAAATCGGCGGGATGATCGGCGACACGGCGGAGATGATCTGGCAAACATCGCGGCGCGGTGAAGACATTGTCTTCGAAGGCGCCAACGCCACAATGCTCGACATCGACCATGGCACCTATCCCTTCGTCACTTGCTCCACACCGACCGCCGGGGGCGCCTCTGTCGGCAGCGGCATCGGCCCGACCATGGTGGATACAGTCATCGGCGTGGTGAAGGCTTATACGAGCCGCGTCGGAGAAGGCCCCTTCCCCACCGAGCTTAGCACTGACACCGGTGCGCGCATCCGCGAACTGGGACACGAGTATGGCACCACAACCGGTCGTCCACGCCGTTGTGGGTGGCTCGATATCTGCGTGCTGCGCAAAGCAGTGCGCGCCAATGGCCTGCGCTATCTGGCGGTGACGCACCTGGATGTGCTGGGCGAGTTCGCAGAGATCCCGGTCTGTGTGGGATATAAGATCGACGGAAAAGTCGTGGAAGTCTTCCCGAGCGCGCTCTGGGAAGTGGAACGCGCCGTCCCAATTTACGAAGTGCTACCTGGTTGGCAGACGTCCATCGCCGACTGTCGCACCTTCATTGACTTGCCGGCCAACGCCCAGCGCTACCTGACGCGCATTACCGAGCTCACCGGCGTGCCCCTCTGCATGGCCACCGTCGGCAGCGAGCGGGATCAGACGATTGTGTTCTCGGATACCGTCAAGTTGTAATTACCTATTACAAGGATGCCCGAATGCCTGGGATACGTTCCGCAAAGAACGTATCCCAGGCATCTTTTTTGGTCGGATCGTGTCCACCCCGTTGTTCCGCCGCAGCATAATCAGGATTCGCTTCTGCTCCGCTTGCCCTCACCCCAACCCCGCTCCTCGGGGTTGGGGTGAGGGCAAGCGAGTTCTGGTTATTCGAAGACCGCTGCTCCCCATTCCGCGGGTTCCAGGCGGCTTTCATTGGGAATGTCGTTCATGACGTTCGCAGAGAAGCTATTGTTTATCCAGTACGAGCGGCTGGCGACGGCGTTGCCGGTGGCATTGCCGTAAATATAGCCCAGATCGAGTTTGATCTGCTGGGTAGCTTTGGGCGTCAGATTGAGCAACTCCAGCGGAATAGTGGCCACGGCTATGAAACCAGTGGGGGTGGGTCGATAATCGAGTAGCACGCGGTCAGTGGTCTCGATGCTGTCAAACGCTTCCGTGCCGGTAGGCGATTTCAACACGATCCGCTCTCCAGAAAAACCTTTTACGCGCGGGCGATAGAGCACGGCCACCGGTTTCCCCGCGCGGCGGGTGATCAACAGTCGCACATCGCCGGGCGCCGGTGTTTTACGCTTGGGGTCAGCAGCGGGTTCAGCGGCGAGTTGGATGTCCAGACAATTGCCGCCCTTGAAGATCAGCCGATCGTCCGCGGCGGTGCTGACCAATTCTGCCGGTGCGTTCACCTCGTAGCGCGCATACAGATTCTGCTCATCGTAGGCCAGTCGTACGCTGAAGTTGCGCGTGTTGTCGAGGGCTTTACTGGCCGGATCAGCGACCTCCAACGCGGAACGGGTGCGCGCAATGGACAGGGTCTTACCGCGGGCCAATGTAGCGCGGTAGCTGGCCAGAGCATCCGCTGCGGTTTTCGCCTCTCCGGCCGTGATGGTTAACGTGCCGCCGGGCAGATACTTGACGCTGTCCAAGCCAAAGATCTCCGTGACGCGGGCATCGGCGGCGCCGGCGAGTAGAAAGTAGCGCTCCATGCCGTCCGGTTTGATGAGTTGTCCGGTGAAAACTTCCGACGCGGTGAGATCTGGACCCATTCCTTTGCCGTCGCGCCCATCGCGCATGAGTTTAGCCACGTAGATGCCATCGCGCGTGAAGATGTGATACGGACCGAAATAACAGGCGGATCCGGTGAAATTGCCGGCAACGCCGAGTGGCATAGTGAGGCCATAGAGCTTGCCGGCAGTCACCATGGGCAACGCCAGCGCATCCTGCCAACCGCGGATGGTCGGGAATCCCCACAGCAGTTTGCCGTCGCGTGTCCAGCACGCCAGCCCGGGTATCTGACCGGGGTTGAGCGTGTAGACGTTGCCCGTCTGCCGATCGAGCCACAAGGAGGCATCGTTGGAATTCGTCCCCTTCCAGGGCAGCGGTTCGGATTTCGTAAAATCGTAGACCGGACGGCCATCGGCCGCGACGCGCACCGGACGGAAGAGCATGCCGGCATCGCACCAAACGTTCAGGTCGTCATCAATCCAGTTGAAGGTCGCCTCACCGCGCCCGGTGGGGGAGATGGACAACTCGTCTTCCTGCACGCACTGGTCATTGTTCTTGTCCTGCCAGAGGTAGGCGCCGGCTTGCGTGCGGTCGTAGATGCCTTTCATCACCGGGTACAGGATTCCCCCACCATATGGCCCATACGCGATGCGAATGGTGCCGGCGAAGGGTTTGAAGAGGTCGCCATCGCGCATGAAAAGCATGCGGCTGTAGTCGATCACGCCCCAGGCGTACTGTTTGCCGTTTTTCGCGGTGAAGACGTGCAGGTTTTCCGCATTCGGGGCGTTGATCATATTCTCGGCGGTGGCGCGCCACAGCGTACTGATCGGGGTGCAACTATTTTTTGCCCAATCCACCTTCCACAGCGTATTGTGGCAGTAGATGTCATCCGGGTGCACGGGGTCCATGGTCGCCCAGCCGGAATACCCACACCCGCCGAAAAATTCATTGAGGAGTTTGCCTTCGGCAGTAGACCACAAACTGATGCGCATGGGGCTATCCAGCGTTTCGGTTACCCAGAGTTGACCGGCAGCATCGCAGGCCATCCCGCCGGGTTGCAACATGCCGGTGGGGTCGTACCGTCCCTTCCTGGGGCGTCCCCCGGGTTTGCCGATTGCGCGCAAGTAGGCGCCGGTGGCGGAGAAGACGCTCACTTGCTGAAGTGCACCGGCGTTGGCGACATAAAGTGTGCCCTCTTTATCGACGGCGATGCCCGTCGGGTGGTCCAGATGCTCAGTGAGGACCTGCTGCACGGGACCGTCTTTGATCAGTCGCACGGTATTACCACAGACCACGGCTAGACGGCCGTCCGGACACATCGCCAGACGACCGGGTGAGGGGATGCTCCAGGTGTTTTTCACCGCGCCGGTGCCAGCGTCGAACACGCCGATCAGATCCCGTTTCCCATAGGCGACATAGAGCACGCCGCCGGCACAAGCCAACCCGGTGACGCCATTAGTGGTGGTCTCGCCGCCGTCGGGGGCCAGAATCTCCGGCTTGCCGTTCCCGAAGTTCAGCGGACGACCATCGGCCAGGTCAAAGACATGCACCCCGATACTGGTGTCAAAGCCCTGGCTGCCCGCGGAAAAGAAGCGCGCACCATCGGTCGCCAGGTAGGTCGCGCAACTGCGCGACCCCCATTGCTTGCGCCCGGCCAGATTGACGCGAATGATCCCCCACCCGGCTTCAGCGCCGCTCCAACTGAGCAATGCACCGTTCGCGAAGGCGCAGGCATCCTGCGGCGTGCCTTCGTCGCCGCCCCAACTGCCGGTCCCATCGTCGGTGCCATAACTGGGCACCCCGGAATTATTGGGCGAGAAACGGTATTGCTGCGTGATCGGTTTGTGAAAGATCCCTTTCCAGACATAGGCGCCGGGCGGCAGCGGGTTCCCCTGATCATCCAATCCATCCCAGAGTTCGACATTTTTCCCCGCCGCACGGTCGCCTTGCGCGACCAGGATACGGCGGATCATATTTTTATCATCGTGCAATTGGATGGTGATTTGACTCGCTTCCGGCAATGTATACGCAAATTTCAAAGGCAATGGTTTTTCCGGAACGATCCCCTCCTCGACCAGACTTTTCGGGAGTTTGCCGCGGTCAGCAAAGATGATTTTTCCCCAGCAGGTCGTATTTTGGTAGGGAAAACCGGGACCGTTCATCACATCGTAGCACCAGGCAGAGCCACCACCGGTATGCAAACCATCGGCATTGCTCCAGTTGAACTGTACGGTGCCGGCCACCAGATCACCCCCATGCAAGGGTGTCTTGGCGCCGAGAGTGCTCCAGGGGATGCGGTATTCAAAGGTGTATCCGCCGCCGTCCGCCATCTTCAGGTATTTCGCCTGGAAAGCACTGGTCGGCGCCACGCCGCCGGCCCACTCCTTGTGTGGTGATCGATAATTCATGCTGCTGAAGATTTGCAACACGGGCTGGGCTTTATCCGTGTAATACCATAGCGTCATGTGCAGGACATTCGGGTTGGCCATATCCCCCTGCCCGTACCCGATGCTGATGGGGTAGCCCATGGTGGGATCGAGGGTCAGGCGGAACTGGCACGAATCGCCGTCCCAGCCGGAGTCAGGAGTCACCGCGGGGTCGTGGCGATTGCGCAACGGCGTGGGGTCGCGCACCACGGCGCCAACATAGAGCGCATCTTTATCATACATCATGGCAAAACGTGCGCTCTGCATGTCGGCGGTTTCCGACACCACATACATATATATTTGCGCCGACAGATCCCAGTCGTCCAGTTTGCCGTCGATGATCACGTTGCCGGGCGCGGGGACGGCATAAATCTTTTTATGCCGAGCCAACCCGGTATCCGCCGGCGCCGGTAGTGCCAGAGAAAGGAAAGTGAGCAGGCAGAGGAAGAGGCAGAGCACATGTGCACGATTCATAGTCACCCCCAGGGTATGTGAAGTGAGCGCATCTTATCGCGTGTTTAGAGCGTTGTCAATGTTTATGCGTGTGAAAAGATGGACCGCTAGCAGTCGTCTTCATCTGGGATTTACCCGCTTCACCAGTATATCCTCCGCCATACCTTGCACCTTCGCCTCCGTCTCCGTATACTGTAGGCGCGCACCCCTTCCTCAAAATAGGCGGAATGCGGCTTCAACTCGTTGTCATTTCACTGATTGGTTGTTATTGGCTCAATGAATACCTATCGCATCTATGCCGATGGCTCGTGCAAACGAAATCCCGGTCCCGGCGCCGCCGCCATTGTCATCACCGCACCGGATGGCGGAATTCTCCAGGAATTCGTGCGCGCGTATCCGGCGACGACCAATAACCGCATGGAGTTGACCGCCGCCATCGCGGCATTGAAAGCTGTCCCGTGCGGCAACCTGATCATCGTGACGGACAGCCAGTATGTCGTCAAGGGAATTACCAATTGGATTCACGGTTGGAAAGCCAAAGGATGGGTGAACAGTCAGAAGAAACCGGTGGAAAACCAGGACTTATGGATGGAACTGGATGCCCAGGTCCGAGAGCACGAGGGGTCGCTACGCTGGGAATGGGTACGTGGGCATCAGGGCAACCCGGGGAACGAGCGTGCCGACACCCTGGCGCAGGAAGCCTCTTCCGCATTACTTGGTTAAGGAGAAGTTGGCACAAACTAAAGAGATAATCGCCAAGCCTTCTTTTTAAAATATATAGCCCACGCTTTGCGAATAAAGCGGAATAGCATCGACCAAGAGCAACGCGCCCCGAAGATCCTTCGGGGCGCGTGCGATTTCCGGTTTCCGGAGTGGGTGGCTACTTGATTTCGATGTCAATAATCTTGTCGCCCTTCACGATTTTACCGGCTACGTCCAGGCCACTGGTGACTTTCCCGAACACCGCATAGCGGTCGTCGAGTTGCGGGATGTCCCCGATACAGATGTAGAACTGACAACCGGCGGAATCCGGAGCATCACTGCGCGCCATGGCGATGGCGCCTTTGACGTGGCGCAGCTTCGGCGAGATTTCCAGCTTGATGCTGTAACCGGGACCACCGGAACCGTCGCCCTTGGGATCGCCGCCTTGAATGAGGCGGAAATCCGGCGCCATTTCCACGCGGTGGAAGGTTAGATCTTTATAGAAGTGTTTCTCCGCCAGTTTGACGAAGTTATCCACGGTAATGGGGGCGTCTTTGCCGTAGAGTTCGACTTCAATGTCGCCCTTGGCCGTTTTGATCACCGCATGTTTCGTCGCTTCTGGCGGTGTGGTGGGTTGCGGCGGCACTTTGGGAGCAGCTTCGGTCGGCACAAGCGTCACTTCCGTGTCGGACTTCAGAAATTCCATGTGCCCGTCACAGAAGACCGCGCAGAAACCATCGCCGTGGCGGGTGCGGTCGATATCATCAGGCGTGGTGATGATATCCGTTTTACCGTCGGCCAGGAAAATGACTTTTTCCGGATTGCCGATTTTTGCGAAGGCTACGCCACCCAGCGCCTTGTTAAATCCAAACCCGTTCGGCTGGTCGGGCTTATCCGGGCAGATCATCAGTTGCGCACTGGGGGCGAGTGTCTTCCAGAACCCCGCGGCATCCGGCAACTTGCCGTCATGTTCGCGAGAATACATCACCGCCATGACGGCAATCTGGCGCATCTCAGACATGCATTGCGACTGCTTGTTCTTTTCGCGCATGGCGGTCAGCTCTTTCACCAAATCGGGATCCAGCGCCGGCGCCCCATGTTTCGTGAGCAGGTCTTCGACTTCCTTCCGCCCGAAGGCGAACATCAACGCTGTGGCGAATCCGGCTTTCGTGGAGAGTTCTTTAGTTTTGGGATCGGCCAGCGCGCTCTCCGGCAAGTTGGCTTTCACTTTGACATCCGCGCCATGATCAAGCAGGTAGGTAACAATAGGGGTGTCGCCGCGGCCGCAGGCCACTAGCAGCGGCGTGAAGCCCAGCTTGGTGACGGCGTTGACATCCTGGCCTTTGCCGACCAGATATTCCACCACATCCAATTTCCCACTCATGGCCGCTGCGTGCAGCAATGACGCGCCGGTCATGGATGAGTCGCCTTCCGGCACGGCGCCCAGCAGGACATTCAGGTCCGCGCCTTTCGTCTCCAGCATCTTCAGAATGGCCAGTTGACCGGTGATCGCCGCCACAAACGTCGCGGTTTCTCCTTGCGAGCCCTTCAGGGTCAACAAGGCGGGCGTAGCGGTGAGCAGTTTCGTCGTTGTAGCTTCATCGCCGGTGGCGATCGCCTGGAAGAGCGGCATGGGGTCCAGCGGCTTTTTGGGGTTGATCGACAGCGCCAGCTTCTCGCCAGAGACGGGGTGTATCAGCGTGGCGGTTTGCGTTTTGGCATCCCAACCGGTTTTGACGCCGAACGACGACGCGATCAAACGCAACGGCACGTAGGTCGTATCCGACTTCTGACAGGGGGCGGCAGGCAAGGTCATCGCCTTGCCGTCGACGGTCGCTGAAGTCTTATTCAGCGTCACCTTGACGACGTGTTTCGCCCAGGTAATTGAAGTGCTCGCTGTCTTCGCGTCGTATTGCGTGGTTGCCCCGAGCCACTTGGCTACCGTACGCAGGGGAACCAAGGCGGCGCCATTCACCATCACCACTTCGGGTGGCGCGGCTAACGCAATCGTGCCGGCTAGCACGGCCAGCCACACCATTAACAAAAACTTTGACATGCAGACATCCTTTCGATGAACTGTCTCGTGTGTGAACAGGACAGAGGTGGGGATTTACCCGAACCAATATTCCCGCGCCGGGGAGAATTAACCTCTTTTTTCCTGCCGCCATCATGAATTCTCCGGCTGAAGCGTAAATATCATAGCGTCGGGGTCCACTTGCCCCTGAAGTTTCGTCCTTTTCACTCCTCTTGTGACCGACGAACGCCAGTATGCATCTGGCGCGCACGCAATCATGAGCTGTATCGAATGATCCTGGCGAGCACCGGTCCTGGATGGCTTTAGCATATCACGGGATGCAGTCGATCGTCTCCCCTTGGCTCTCCACCTTTTACCGCTATACTGCAGGAGAAGTCGCATCAATCTGGAATGATAATGGGCAACGGAGGAACAACGATGAGACGTGTCTGGCTTCTGGGCCTGCTGGCGTTGCTGACGTGCCATGTTGGTATTTGCGCCGAAATTGCGGCATTGCGAACGGTCGGCGTGTTGGGAAACACGGCAGGCATGAGCGACCGCCCGACGCCCTACGCGTTTTATACGGGAATCGGGCTGGATGCACACGGGCGCATTTATCTCGTCGGCGCACCGGACGGCGTGGTGGTCTGCGATCAGGAGGGGCGATGCCTGGCGGTGGTCTCGTTGCCGGACGCCGGGTTGACGCCCCGCTCACTGCTGGCCCGCGCCGGAGACAACCTGTTCTTCACCGCGACCAATGACGGCACGCGGCAGAGCGCGCTTTATCGCATTGATACGCGCCTCGATACGTCATTATTGCGCGTGCAACGTGTCACCATGGGGGCCGGACATTGGCGACTCTCCACCACGCTGGATCACCTGGGACGGGTGATTGTCGGCGAATCCGACGTGGCAGCCGGACAATATCGCGTGGTCGCCGTCGCCGCACAGACCGGAGTGACGACCCCGCTCTTTCAACTGCCGCATCCACCCGGCGCGACGTGGCCCTGGATGCATTCCATCCAGGTGGATCCCGATGGCGCGCTCAGCATCATTCACGCGGGAGGCGTCGATTGGCGCGGTCGTTACAGCATCCTGGGTGCGCGTCTCGGCGATGCACTGGGAGGGCTGATCCTGGATAATTTTCGCTATTACCTGAGCTATGAAGGCAGCGTGCGACGTACCGACCTGGACGGGAATGCCGCACCGGGCGACTGCGGATCCTCCGTCGCGGAAATCCGCATGGCGGCGCAGGTGGTGCGCACCGGCGACCGCTACTTCTTCGCCGGACGCGGCGGAGCGTTGGAAGCCGCGTGGTCCGGGACGAATTTCGTCTATACCCGGCGCATCGGCGGCGTCTATCTGCTGGACTTATACGACGCCGGCGACGCTTTGCGCGGCATCGCCTTCACCGCGGACGGCAATTTCGATGTGCGCCATCCCATCACCCTTCCCAAAACGCAACCAATCGGCGAATTGCTGCGCATCGCCGGTCCATTACATGGTCGGCCTGCGGAAACGCTGGTGACGGCGCCGGAAGGGATCGTGCTGGCCTATCGTACTGGCGGCGTCGACCATCTGGCCTATGAAGGTCCCGCGCATCTGGCTTATGATATTGCCGTTCCGCAGGTCACCGCGATCGGACAGGCAGCGGTGTTGGGGACGACCTTGCTGCTGGCCGATCCGGGATCAGGTACGATATGGCAGCGACCGTTGATGGATAAAACCGCGACCTTCACCCCCTGGCGCCCCGGCATGCCCGGAGTAGTCGGCGTGGCCGTCTCTCCCGCCGGCGTCATGCTGGCAACCCCAACCACCGTGCTCTGCGTGTCGCCGGACGGCCAACGCGAGATCTGGCGTTGCCCGGAACCCTATACCGGCATCCGACGGATTGCCGCGACGGCTGACGCCTGTTATGTCTGCGACACCGCGGGGCAAATTGTCGATCAGCTCGACGCTAAAACCGGCCGCGTGCTGGCGCGACTGGGTGTGCGCGGCGAGGCCGGTGCATCGCTGACACATCTCTCGAACCCCTATGCGGTGGCTGCGGACGTAAATGGCGTCTATGTTGCCGATAATGGTAATGGTCGCGTCGTCGTGGCCACCACTACACTGTGGCAACCGGAAATTGCCCGTCTGCCGCGCGAGACCCGTGCCCCGCTTGTCGCTGCCACGCTGCCGATTACACCTCCAAAAGCCGGGCGCCTGAGCGTCAATATCTTCGACACCCAGGACGTCACGGTACGACAACTCGCGTGTGCGCAACCTTCAGCCGACAAAGTCACCTGGGATGGCCGCGACCTGTACGGCAAATGGGCCACACCGGGGACGTATCGCTATCATGGCCTGATCGCCCCCAAACTGACACTGCGCTATGTGGGCAGTGTGGGACAGAGCGGCACCCCACCCTATCGCACCGCGGACGGCGCCGGCAGTTGGGGCGGCGTGTGGGGTGATGTCATGGATGTCTGCCCGGTGAGCACGGCGCCGGATGCGGATATTCTGGTTTTATGGGCCTTTGAAGAAGGCGAAGGCGGGCTGATCCGCATGAGCCAGGAGGGCCAGGTACGCTGGAAAGCCCATCTGGACTGGTGGATGGAGGCCAGCCAGATGGCCGTCGCGTGCGATACCCAGGATGCCTACATCGTCTGCGCTTCCAAAATGGGCCGACCGGAGAAGACCCCGGACGCTGCGCGCCCGATGCTCTGGCGTGTGGATCTGGCCACCGGAGCGAAAAAGCTGTATGCCCCGGCGGGGCAAGCGCAACCGATGTTTGGCGACTATCTCACAGACGAACGCATCGTCACCGACCTCGCCGTACACGACGGAAAAGTCTACCTCACCGCGCCGGCACAGCACAAGCTCTATGTAGTCGACGCGCACACCGGACAGCAACTGCATGGGTGGACCATTCCCGAGGTCTCCGGCGTTGCTTTTGACGCCGCTGGAAGGCTGCTCGTGGGCAGCGGACGCCAGGTGCTCGTGGTGAACACCGATCCGGCGATGGCGCGCCGCCTCCTGCCCGAAGGCGAGGTAGACACGCACCCACTCCTCGTGGACATCGGCGGGCCGATCTGGGGATTGGCCGCCGCGCCAAATGGCCTGCTGGCCGTGTCGGTGGGGGGACCGCGGCAACAAGTCATCTACCTGGATGGGCAGGGACATGAAGTGCGCGCCATGGGCAAAACCGGCGGGCGTCCGCTGTGCGGCAAGATGCAACCCGCGTCATTGCTCAACCCGGTAGGCCTCTGTGTCACCGGCAACGGGAAGCTGTTCGTCGCGGAGCATGCCGTACCCCGCCGTTTCACACGCTGGTCGCCGGACGGCGCCCTGGAACGCCAATTCCATGGGCCGTATTACTTCAGCGGCATGTTCGCCGTGGATGACGACCATCCCGAGTACATCTATGCCGATACGCACAACGACTTAATCCGCTACCTCTTTGATTACCAGACCGGGCAGTGGGAGGTAGAGCACTACTGGAGCAATGCCTATGCGCAGGCGGGCATTCCCATAAAATGGTGGGCGCGCATCCGGCATCGCGAGGGGAAGACCTATTGGTGCAGCGGCAGCGGCGCGATCATCGAACTGTTGGAGGATCGGGTACGCCCGGTTGCGGCGGTGTATGGGGGGTATGTGGAACAGCAAGCAGACGGCAACTATACCCCGCGCTATTACACGAAGAATACCGGATTAATGGGCGCCTGGTCCGACCTGAACGGCGATGGTAAGCAGGAGCCGGAAGAATGGCAGGTTACCGCCACGCCGGTATATCCGCTTAAAGGCGGCGGTCCGCAGCAGGGATGGGGCGCCTATTTCGATGAAAAGTTCGATTTATACATGCACGATTGGTCGGATAATGAAGTCGGCGGGGTGTGGAAAATTCCCGCGTCCTGGCAAAATGGCACTCCAGTCTATCATTGGGATAAAGCCGTGCATGCGGGATTACCGCGGTACCATGGACTGGAACATGGAGCGAGCGGAGCGCGCACGGCGTTTGCCGCGGATGGCGCGGTCTATGCCTTCAATGGTGGGTACAACGCCGCCAACCTGCCCGGCGTGGGACATGGTCACGATTGGGAATTCGCCCAGATCACGAAATATGACGGCGCCTCCGGGCGCCCACTTTGGTTCGCCGGGACCCGTGCCGCGGGGTATGCCGCTCCGGGTGAGCAGTATTGCCCTACCGGCGCAGCCGGGATCATCGGAGATGCGCTGTTCTGGACGGATGAAAACAGCCTGGTGCATGTGTGGGACGTGCGGCATGGCTTGTACCGAGATACGCTGCTGGAGGATATCAGCCGTGATCCGAAACCTTCGCCATATACCGTATGGGTCGAGTTGTTCAATACGCGCGTCTTGCGCCACCCGCAGACCGGCAAAGTGTATCTCTATGCGGGCAGCGATGCGATCCATGTGTATGAAGTCCTGGGCCTGGAACAACCGGTCACACCCTTCCAGGGTACCATCACGTTGACCGCTGCCGGACTGGCTGCTGCACAGGCGGCAGCAGCCGCGCGGCAAAACACCAGTGTCCGTGAACTGCATATCCCCAAAGCGAAGGGACCAGTCGTTATTGATGGCGACCTGCGCGAATTCATCACCGCACCAGCCGCAGCGCTGGCGTTGAGCCCCACCGCGCAGGGGACCGTACGTGCGCTCTATGATGCCGCCAACCTGTATCTGGCCTATGATGTGAAGGATGCCTCTCCGTGGGTCAATGCCGGCGGCGACATGACCAGCCTATTCAAAACCGGCGATACGGTCGATGTCTGGGTGGGAGGCTCCGCGGGGAAACGCGAACCGAGTATCGGCGACGTGCGCGTGCTCTTCGCCCCGGACAATGGAAAATGTCAGGTCGTCGTATACCGACCGAAAGTCGCACAGGGAGCACAACCGGTCTCGTTCCGTTCCCCATCCGGTGAAGTGCGTATGGATAAAGTCGAATTGATGACCAACGTGCGTACTGCGGCATCCATCACCAGCGCCGGTTATCACCTGGAGGCGGCGATCCCCTGGACCGTTCTCGGTCTTACCCCAACCACTGCGGGCTTTGGCCTGGATTTCTCGCTCAATTTCAGCGACCCGGCCGGCCAGCGCAATGTCGCCTGTTTACGCTGGGGACGCAACGGGGGAATCATGGTCTATGACCTGCCGACTGAGGCGCGGTTTGAAACGGAAACCTGGGGAGTCGGGCTCTTGGTGCCTTGAGGCCCTGTGCAATCGTGTTGTTCCATACGACAGCCAGTTTACATTTGGCGCGTGAGCGCGTTAAGCTGAAACGGCCATCGATCTGTTGGAGGAGAGCCCGCTTTATTCATGGAGCGAATTAAGCGGGTTGCAGGTCATTCTTCTCTGCGATAATGACGGCCGTCACACCAAAGCGCAGACGCAACGCGGTCATCACTATCTCCTCGGCAGTGGACAATCCGACCATGCCGGTATCGATCGCGAGGTGATATTGTCGGGTGTCGGTCCAGTCCTGTCCGGTCAGCGTTTGGAGGTAGCGGGCCCGCGTGCGATCGGTGGAATCGATTAGCGCCAATGCTTCACGGGCAGAAATGGTGTATAGTTCCTGAACGCGTTGCAGGCGGAATTCCATGTCGGCATGCAGGAAGACACTCAGGTGGCGCATATGCCAATTCAGTACGTGGAAACCACCGCGACCGACGATCACCGCGGAGCGTTGACTGCAGGCAAGACGGGTAATGGTTTCCGCTTCGGCGCGATAAAATTCACGATCCGTGGGCGGAAGCTGCACGGGCGGCTGGTACCCCATCTCCGGAATGCCCAGGGCATAGCCTTGCAGCAGAGTCTGCCAGAACGGCGTCACCGTCTCATCGCGTCCGGCCAATTCATTCTCCGGCATGCCCAATTGCGCGGCGGCTTGCCGTAAAATCTCCCGATCGGCATAGATCGCTCCCGTACGGACGGCGATACGTTGTCCGAGATAGGCCCCGCCACTGCCCAATTGACGGCTGACGGTGAGGACGAACGGTTCATATGCAGTCATCCTACTACCTCCGTAACTAGAGCCTGTCCTAAAGTCCGGAATTTTTCCTCGCGGCATCTTTTTGTGCCAAGCTTTGTCGCGATTTTCTCGTGTGTCTCCCTCACGATACAGTCGAAAATCGCTTCGCGCCTGACCCAAAAATCTGCGCGCGATGAAATATCCCGGACTTTGGGACAATCATCCGCCATGCTTCCCACTATCCGTGGCGGAAGCACTACCAGATATGTAATTCGGCTATTGGGAGCCGAATTACATGAGAGGCTCTAACTATATTGTGCACCCGGAACGGTGATTTTGCAAGTCGCGGACGACTGGCGGGATCATTCGACAGTCATTCTCTGGTCCGCATCCGCCACGTATGGAATAATCTGGTAGGTCTGGATGATGCGGGAAAGAAGTCAACCCAAGACCCGAGGGGCAGAAAGTGGACCTGAACTGGTTGATGTGCGCGTTACTGGTGAGCGCCGTGGGAACGGGGCTGTTCGTGTATGGCCACCGGGCGGTACGCTGGCCACCGCTGATTACCGGCGTGCTTTTTTTTATATATCCGTACTTTATTGCAAACGTCCTGGCAATGATGATTATTGCTATCATCCTCCTCGCTGGTTTGTGGCTGGTTTCCCGTCTGGGTTGGTAATTGTCGCCGCTGAATTTTTTCGCAATATTACAGGAATGCGCCATTGTCGTCTCGAATAGATCAATCACTTCCATATTCAACGATAAAAGGATGGTTGCCATGCCAAGATACGCATTGAATGACCATGTCTTTTTCCTCAACGGCAGCGAGCGAAGCGCCGGCAAAGTCACTGGTGTCCCCCATTCCGACCTTGGGAAATACAAGGTCCAACTCGAAAATGGGTCCACGGTGAGTTGTCAGGAAATCCAACTTTCGCCGGGGAGACGCGTCTATCGCCACGGTATGCCCGGTACACCGCAAGGTCAGGACTTTACCACGACAGCGGGCACCACCATCGCCGGGTTGGCGATTCTGCGCAATCAGTTAAAAGACCGTATTCAGGAACTCTTCGGTAAAAAGCATGATCCGGCTGAACGGCGGTTGCAAGGCATTCCCGGTCATTTACAGCAGATTCTCATGCTCACGCGGAATATCTACCGACTGACCGATGAACCAGAAGCGCAACGGCGTGTGGTGGAGCAGGAAGCCATCCAGGCTTTTGGCAAGGCAGCACAGTTTTGCAACATCGATTTTCCTCCACTGGCGATCGTCTTCCCCCTCGCGGGCTACGTCTATTTACTGAAGAAAAAAGATGGTAAAGTTACGCCAAAAAAGATCAGCTTCCAAGCGCACGACATCGACACGATTTTCACCGAATGGAAAATGGAGAAGACCATCCTCGGTCGCGGATACACACTACTGCCGGAATACCGGGGGGCCACTAAATTCCCGCCGGCTAATTGGTAATAATCAGGGGCATACCTGATGCGATAGCGCCCTTCCCTTACCGGCATGAATCATGCCGGTAAGGGAAGGGCGCTATTGGATTTGCCTATCACGTAATCCTCGTGTAGCGACAGAACGACACACCAGAAAGGTAATTATGACAAGACTGATTATTGTCACGATAGTTTCTCATACCGGATCGAGGAAGGTGCGAAACTGATCGTATTGCGCCAGTACGTCTACTCCTGCCCGACCGGCAATGGGGCGGCGATCACCTCGCGCGGTGCGGGCACATGCGGCATGACCAGACCTTTGATGATGCGCGCAAGGGCATGGTAGTTGTAAGCAAAAAGCACGCCGATGATGGACATCAGGTAGACATTCAGGTGCGCGGGGAAAGTTCGGATCGTCCCAAACAGCAAAGTGAGCCCGGACATCACCAACGCATACGCGTGATCGTTCAACATGGCCACGTTCGCGAGAAGGACCACGAGCAGGCCACCCCAGGCATATGGTGAGGTAAACAGTCTGGCCAAATATTTGGAATTCAACGAATCAACCACATACATGGCCAACAGCGTTAACACCAGCACCGACGGCCAGACGATAGCGGGATGATAGACGTGCAAGGCCATAAACAAGCGAATCCAGAAGATATGCAGGAAGAGGAAGGGGAAGGAGTTGCGACCGACATACTCGACGATGGGATGCGTAAAACGCACGGGCCACATGCGAACGGCGGTGAAGAGCAGGAATTGTAAGGACAAGGCAATGAGTAGATAACCGAACGGCATGCTGTATTTCGCATGCCAATTCTTTTCAAACCAACTCCCGGAATAATGCAGTATTCCCAGTGCCACGACCAGCGTACCTGCCGTTGTTGTTGTCAACAACAGGGCGATGATCTTCACCGCACGATCTGACAGGCGATAGGCGACATTTCCCAAATATGGGAAGATCAGCCATGGGATAATCGGGAAAACACCGGGTATAAAGAGAAATTGGCGGCCAGGGAAAGGCGGCAGGTAGGGCTCCAGTCCGTAATGCAACCCCAGGATGACGAAGATCGCTACGCCATACCCCACGATTGCGCGCGAACTGACTTTTTCAATAATCACCGTGGTCAGAATCATGAACGCCGCGAATTGCGGAATATCGCTGGCCAGATTATGCAGTATATCCGGACGCCACAGCGTATTATACGTGAGACCATAGAGCGCAAACAAGGCAGCAAATATGGCAAAGTAGCGCAGCGGGTAGCGCCGTGCCTGCAGGGCATTGACGATGCCGGACACTGAATAGAAAAAAACCGGAGCAAACCCGCCGAAAAACAGCCCACACCACGCTGCGAGGAAGGTGGCAGTCGTTGGAGACAACACACGCGAATGGCTGAAGACCATCAGCAGGCAGCCGAATCCTTTGATAAAATCCAGTGTTTGATCACGTTGCGCCATTACGCAGTCAAAGTCCCATCTCAAAAAGTGACGCCATCTCGCTTTATGCTGCCGTTGCGCGGGTACACGCCTATCCCCTGGCGCATATTATCAGAAGGTGATTGCAAAACCTCATCTGCATATTCCGGGCAAAAGCATTATCCCTCCGGTTCGGTATTTCATGACCGATACCTGCCGGTTGGCGCAACTCTGACGCCTCCACGGTGATTACACCGCGGAGGCGTCAATAAATCGGCACGGCTTCCGAAGACCGTAGCCCTGGGTAAAGCGCCCGTTCTTCGGCCTCTGGTCCGCATCACCGGCTTTGCTGGCGTAAGAAATCCCACATCGTGGACATGACGAAGCTGTGCAAGGTGGGGCGTGTTTGTTGCTGGATGATGGTTGACCCCGGCCATTCATGCTCATTCTGCTTCACCGTTACAAAGACCACATGCTCTTCCGGTCGCTTACCGATGTATTGTGCAAGAATGACGCTGCCGTTTTCCAGCACCAGATTGTCGGACATAGCGGTGCAATGATTATATTTCACCCAGAAGTCAATCGTCTCATCCGCGGAGTAGCGTGGGGAGGTGGGCATTGTTTTTCCACGGCACGGGAATTCCTTATCCAATTCGCCGTAAATGAGCATAACCGGGACTGGAAGCCGTTGACGCATCATCTGGGCTTGCAAAGAAGTGGCGCGCTCCAGTGTACCGCACACCGGTGCGATGGCCGCCAACCGATGCGGGCTGTCCAGGGCCAGCCGGTAACACATCACGGCGCCGCTCGAATAACCGGAAGCATAACATCGTTGTTTATCAACCGGCAACTCTATGACCAACTTATCAAGGAGCTGCGTCAGAAATGCTAGGTCTTCTGGGGTGCCGGCGCCGGTGTTCCAACGCTTCTTCTCACCGGCAGCATCTGGACAGACCAGATAATAGCCTTCTTTATCCGCTTGTTCCGCCATACCTGTTGCCCGAGCAACGACAGAGCCGGAGACGCCCATACCATGCAATAACAGCACCATTGGCAAACGGTCGCGTCCTTCAACTGGCGGTGGAACGTGCAGAAGATAGGTGCGGGTGACGCCATGAATGACCAGTGAGCGTGCGTAATCGCCGGGAGCAAGTGGATCAGCCTGGCAGACATGCATCGTGAGTAACACTGTGATGATGATGGCGATCGCCGCACAACAAACAATTGCGCCGCGCGAGATGCGCAGAACTGTAGCACTCATTATTCTATTCCCCCCCGCTACATTCTATCACAAAACATCCATCCATGAAACCCCCGGTTTGACCAAGGTGACCATGCAAACTGCCGAGATCACGCCGTTGGGGACGCCTCATACACAGGCGTCCCCAACAACATCGACGTTATTCCAGGAATGCAAACCTCACTTCACTTCCACCTCATACGAACGACAATCACCTTCTTTCAGGATCAGCGACTTGACCACGACCCCTTTGGGCACGGTGAAATAGAGGCGTAAGCGTAGTTCCTGTCCCGGTTTCTCGTCCTGGCTGAATGCGGTATCAGAAGTCGCAAACAGCATATCGTGATATTTGCACTCCTCACCGCCTACCGTCGTGAGTTCCGGCGCCAGGGTGTCATAACGCAGGAACGCCGGCCGCGGCGACAGGTTTTTAATCATCATCGTCGCCACCAGGTACCGTGCGCCGTCTTCCGGCGCATCCCCTTGCAGGGCATTGGATGTGTAGTCAAATTTCTCGACTCTAAAACTGAAATTTGCACCGGGGTAGGCGGTATTCAACTGCGCCGGTACGGTGGTCAACGCGGTGGCTCCGGTGGTATCACTGGGGTCAGCGATCGGTGCAGGGATGCCCGTAACTTTTCCGTGCAGGTCAAAACGCAGCACCGGCCCATCACCCGGTTGAATGATTAACTTCGGCACAATGCCTTTTGCGGGTACCTTCAACGCCGTGTAGACGGACAGCCGCTGTGCCGGTTTCAGATTCAGCGACACACTCTTATGACTATCGGCATCGCCCCAATCTTCGATTCCTTCATGATTTACATCCGCTGCATCGACGCCGGTCATTTTTAACGAGTCATAGCGCACAAAAAGGTCTTCCTTCTGCGGGTTCTGGACTGTGAAATGCAACACCAGTAATTTTTCATCGGCGGTTGGGGCATATATCGAATCACCGATCACCAGGGGAACCGTCGTATACTCGGCACTCTTTAAACTGAAATAGAGCGGATTAGTTTTCCCCATTGCATATATCGCGCCGAAAGACCCGTCCGGTCCGGGCAACTGCGGGGTGCCCGATGCCGCGGCACTGGAGCTGCCGCCGGAAGGGGGTGCGGGAGTTGTGGAGAGAACCAGCTTGTGCGCGGTCGCGCTATAATACGCGCTCCCACCCAGGAGCTTCATGAGCGCGACGGCATCGATGAAGGCTTTGCCGTTCACCTCAACCACCGGGACGGTCACGGTCTTGCCATTCAGCGTGACGGTGGTGGTCGCCGCGAACGCCGCTACGCCACCCAAACATAACAGGACAATCACGAGGTAACGATACATCAGGTGCTCCTTTTATGTAGAGTCTGCCCCAAAGTAGCATCTTTCCTCGCGGCATCTTTTGGAGACAGGCTCTATGTATGATGTCAACAGTTATTCGCGCTCCCTCCACCAATTCCTTCCGTTTGTCCACTACACGCGTGCAGTACTTCGTGCGCGGACCATCTCCACCCACCGGCGCAGACGCGGCCAGTCGCCATGAATACGGTACACGTCGCGGAAGATGATTTCCAGGTTGCACCCGTGGGCGGCATCCAGGGTGGCATCGATATCCTGCCGCAACGTATCCCAATCGGGCGTCACCCCGCTGATCGGCGCGGGTTGTGGCTTGCGCGAGAAGACATAGTCGCGTCCCAATGCTTGCGCCATATATGGCATATCACACCAGGGGGAAATGGAGACCGCACGGATGTTAGGCATCGCCTGGCGCAGCAGCGTCCAACGATCATGAACCGGCTCGCAACATCCATAATACACCAGGCCAAAGGCGTTGCCCACCGCGGCCAGATAGGGGAGGAAAAACTCGCCGAACATCTCCGGTGAAATCATCGTCGTTTCCTGCGACTCCATCCAGACCCACAGGTCGCGCAGACGCGCTGTACCCGCATATCCCGTCTGTGGAAGCGCGGTGGTATACCCCGGGTTGCCGGACCCGGCGATGATGGAGTTATTATTCAAACCGAGTAAGCCTTCACGCTCGAGCCATGCGTACATCGCCAAGCGGTCATCACGCAGGAAGGCCATTAACCGGTGCAACGCTTGCGGTTCATCATAGAGCCAGGTGAGTAAATTGTCGTTGCCAATCAAGCGGAACACTTCCGCGCTCAGGCCCGGGAGAAAGGTGCAGGAGCCATGCAGCAGCACGGGAAGCAGATCGCCAAAACAATCGCTGAGCCTTTCAGCATATTGTTGCGAGGCCGTGCGATCCACCTGCCAGGTACGCGGAGACAGGGCGTCCAGATCCGCGGGAGTATGCACGGGGTGATTGAAAGCATAGGCATGTTTCCCCCCTTCGCTATCCGCCGCTCCCACGCTCTGGATGTCGATGCCATACCCGGAGGCGGTGATGTGCCAACCCAATCGCCAGCACGGCTCGATCACCAGGTCGTCCCCGACTTCCTCGGCATGACGAATCGTCCAGCGTAGTTGATGCTCCACCCCGCGCCACAGCGGATCCTGGCAGCACAACTCATCGTCGGTCACAAACGCTTCCAACGACCAGGTTTCAAAGAGTACCATCGGACGCTCCCCACGCAAATCATGCAGCGCGGTCCACAGACGAGCGCGTTCGGACATTACCGGTTGTTGCGCCAAGTCCATCACGCGGGCAGCAAGTGCGCGGATCACATCACGGTCAGTCTGCGGCATGGGTGTATCCTTCTCTTGTGCGGTTGCTACATTGTGTCGATTCTATCTGCAGCCGTCAAGCGCAATACAGAGTGGTGATCCCGCAGGAATAATCCCCCACCCCAGCGAAAATAACGTTGGCATTTGCCCTATAAGGAGAACTTATGATCACCGCGCTTGCGCACGTCTGTTTTGTGGTGACAGACCTCGAAGACTCCATCACGTTTTATCGCGACAAGCTGGGCCTGACGCCGGCTTTCGACTTCGTCAACGATGAGGGGAAACGCTTCGGCATCTACCTGCATATCGGCGGGCGAAGTTTTATCGAACTCTTCACCGGCACCCCCGCGCCCGCGAATGGGCAATCGTTCAAACATATCTGCCTGGAAGTCGATGACATTCATGCCACTGTGGCCGACTTGACGGCGAAAGGGGTCGCGGTGGGACCGATCACACTGGGCAGCGACCAGAGCTGGCAAGCCTGGCTGAGCGACCCCGACGGCAATGACATTGAACTACATGGCTATACTGGGGACAGTTGGCAAGCCCCCTGGGTGAAATAGAGGAGCAACTCATGGCATTTACTTTACAACTCGGGGAGGTGGCCCCGGATTTCTGGTTGCCGGCAACGAATGGCCAGTGCTATCGCCTGGAAGATTTTGCCGTGACGCGATACCTGGTGATCTTCTTTACCTGCAACCATTGTCCCTTCGTCACCGGATCAAATGAAGTGACCCGGCAGACGGCGGAGCAATACCGCGCGGCGGGCGTGCAATTCGTGGGCATCAACAGCAACTCGATATTGGTGCATGCGGAGGATTCCTTCAAGCAGATGATTGCGGTGATGGAACAGGAACAGTACCCATGGACCTATTTGCGCGATGAGAGTCAGCGGACGGCGCTAGCCTATGGCGCATTGCGCACGCCACACTTCTTCGTCTTCAACGCGGAACGCAAATTGGTCTACACCGGGCGTGGTGTCGACAACCCCATCGACACCAGTAAAATGACGGTGAACGACCTTGACAACGCTCTATCGGCGTTAGTGTCCGGTCAACCGATCGCCACGCCGTTGACCAATCCTGTGGGCTGCAATGTGAAATGGGAAGGCCAGGAGCAACATTGGATGCCGGCTGAGGCCTGCGACCTGGTGTTGTAACGCGCATGTCTGTCACACGGACTGTTGCCGCGCGAGGAGCGCCGTCGTGATGGCGCGCAAACTTGCCATGCGCGTATTCAACGGCACCGCGCATTCCGGACCGATGACATCGACCCCTGCTGCCAACGCATCGTCGACGTTAAGCGCGATAACCGCCGGATCGCCAGGCAACAATGCGAGCAGATTACTGACGCCGCCGATCAATGCCATCTTCCCGGCCGTCAGCGCGCGCGCCGTGTTTGTGGGCACCCTGGTGTCGTAATGAAAACCGGCAAGGCCAGTCTGTGCAATGTAGGCCAGACGATCCGCCGTATCACCGCACGTATGGAGAATGAGCGCGGCGGGAATACGGCGGGCCAATTCCTGATGCAGCGGTAGAAGAAAAGTACGATACGTTTCCGGTGCACACATCTCGCGTGAACAATGATCGCTCACGCACAGGACATCGGCGCCGGCGGCTAATTGTGCCCGACAGGAGCGCACGGTGACTTCCAACAACCCGGCAAGGATACGCTGAAGTTTCTCCGGATCCTCAATCGAGAGGACCAATATGGTTTCCACGCCGAAAAGGTGGAAGCCCAGCGACCAGGGGCCGAAGGTTTTCCCGACCAGTGCATAGCGCGTTCCATACGCGTCGCGCAACAAACTGAGCGCCTGCAACACGACCGCCATACCCGGTCGATATTCAAAATCATCAGGGATGGTAATCTCTTCCGGTGCGTCCCACAGGGGGGCGGTGATAGATGGCATGACATCAACATCACCCCAGTAGATGGGAGCACCGAGAGCGGCTGCCTCATGGACCACACTGAAGACGGGAAAGATCATATCAAATCCGGCCTCCAGGCTGGCGCAGGCCGCGAGGCGGGCCATCAAACGCGAATCCTGATGAACGGACGGGAAGAAGGCGCCGCAATGCGCCATCGCTTCCGTTGTCGCCAGCGAAGTGACAGACCCTAATGCCGGACGATCCACGGGTGTTCGATTCACCGCCGCCAGAAAGCGCTGTCGTTCGCTCATCGGTGTCAGCATCTTTGCACTCCTCGTCCCTTGTGCTCAAAGGGATACTGATTGTTGCAGAGATTTTTGCTATCGTAAAGAGGTGATAATCTATGTTGACCGCTGATCCCGGATACTATCGCGACTTGTACCGTTCTACGCTCCTCGACGATGTCGTGCCATTCTGGCTGCGACATGGCCTGGACCGTGAATACGGCGGTTTCATCACCACCCTGGACCGCGATGGCCAGGTGGTAGACACGGATAAATCGGTGTGGTTCCAGGGACGGGCCGGATGGCTCTTCGCGACCTTGTATAACACGATTGAGCCGCGCGAGTCCTGGCTGGACGCCGCGCGCTCCTGTATCACCTTTCTCCGCCGGCACGGGTCGGCGCCGGACGGCAAGCTCTATTTCACCGTCACACGCGAGGGTCAGCCGTTGCGTATGCGACGCTACGTCTTCAGTGAGGCCTTTGCGGCCATTGCCAACGCCGCGTTTGCGCGGGCCGTGGGGGATTCGCGCGCCGCGGCAGATGCCGTGCGGCATTTCACCCGGTATCTGCAGTACAGCTTCACCCCCGGAGTCATGCCGGCCAAGGTGGAATCGGCGACGCGTCCGACGGTCGGGATTAGCTCCTATATGATCGGCATTATCACGGCGCAGGAAATACGTACCAACCTTGGAGATCTGCTTATCAACGATCAGACCTGTACAGAGTGGATCAGCACATGGATCAATGAGATTGAACGCCTGTTCATGAAGTCGGAATACGCGGTGGTGTTGGAAACGGTCAGTCCGGACGGCGACATCATCGACCACAGCGACGGTCGGTTGCTGAACCCGGGTCACGCTATAGAGGCCTCCTGGTTCATCATGCAGGAAGGTCGGATGCGCGGTGATCAACGCATGATCAATACCGGGCTCACCATGCTGGACTGGATGTGGGTACGCGGGTGGGATGAGGAATACGGTGGCTTCTTCTACTTTCGCGATTTGTTCAATCGCCCGGTCACGGAATACTGGCACGATATGAAATTTTGGTGGCCACATAATGAAGCGATCATCGCTTCCTTGCTCGCCTGGCGCCTCACCGGTCAGGAACGTTATGCGCGCCTGCATCAACAAGTGCACGAATGGAGTTTTCGCCACTTTGCCGACCCGGAATGTGGCGAGTGGTATGGATATCTGCACCGTGACGGCAGCGTCTCATCGCCGCTCAAAGGCTCTATATTCAAAGGCCCTTTCCACCTACCCCGTATGCTGTGGTATTGCTGGCGATTACTTGAGGAGGCCCCGCAAGTTTGACCGCTCAACAACGCTACCAGCAAGCCATCACGCTCTTCATCGGTAGCCAGCTCTGCTTATTGCTACCGCTCATACTTTGTGTGCTCCTGTTGCCGTCGGGGATGCTGGCCAACCGGGGTTTCAGCTATTTCGGCGATTACCCGCGCACCCGGTTGCTTTATCAACTGGCTTTTGTGAGTGCCGGCTGCCTGCTGCTGCTCTCTGCCTTTCGCTTGCCCTGGGTCATGCCCGTGCGGGTGCTGAAAGTTGGGTTCATGATCATGGTCCCGTTATTGTTCGGGGTGTTAGTCACCACCTCGCCGGACAATCGGGCGTTGGACGGCATCCATATCACGATCGGGGTGACGCTGTTTGTGCTGCAATTCATTCTCGGGTCCTGGCTGGCCGTGGTCATCTGCCGTGACACGCGCACCATGCGCCTCTGGCTTCTGCTCATTGCCGGCGGTGTTCTTGCCGTGCTGGCGCTAGTGCATTTGATCCCCGTGTTGTTGTGGGGTCAGGTTTGTTTCCAGACAGCCTTTGCGGTGCTGCTGATCCAAGCGTTGCGCAAGCTGCAAGCCGGCTTATAAAGCCTATCCCACAGACCGGCTCACCAGACACTGCTAAGATCGTCCTGGTAACGCCTGCATAACCCATCACCATTCGCGGTATTTGCAATCTACCGATTCTTAAACGTCACTAAGAGTTGTTGCGCGGGAACCAGATGGTAGTAAGCGAAGGCCTGCATGAGTCGTTCGGCCGGAATGACCGGTCGGATGATCGTTTTACCGTTGATAACAGCCTGGCCTTCGAGGTGCACCACGAGCGGCTGCGCGTCTTTCTTACGCGGGGCGGTTAACGTCACGGTGGCGTGATCCTGGCCCGCGGGTATTTTCGCACCGGCCAGTTTATACTCGGGTGCATCGGTAAGGGCCAGCTGGATATCACCGTCCCATCCATCTTTACGAAAAGCGTAGACGGTCATCGTTGCCGTGCCGCCGGCAGTTACATTGATGTTGGACGGCGTCACGCGCAGGACAAAATCACCCTGGGGTGGTCCAAGGCGCAGGAAATAGTTATACGCCGCACCGCCATGGCGTTGGGCGTCGGACACCTGAGCATAATAGATACCATCAGCCGGTATCTTCACCGTGAGATACGAATCGGACTGATGAGTGATCAGGCCCATTTCACCGAAATCGTGGTCATCGTTCCAGGCAAGGACTTTCCCGGTAGCGTCGAATACCCGCAACAAAGAGTCCAGCGGCGAACCCAACCGCCGGGCGTACACCTCGGCGACCAGTGTGTCTCCGGACTTCCCATTGAACTGGTATAGATCAACATCACCGGGTTGGTTGATGCACCCCTTAATCAATTGCGGTAGTGTGACTTGCTGCGCATTCTTTACCACGTTATTCGGTTCAATCTCCGCGCATAGCGGCAACTGACTATCGACAAAGGGCAGCAGCGGGTCCACATCGGTGAAGGAATCATCCGCCGGAACGCGACCGATATTCGCAAAAGGATAGAGCGCCAGGTCCGGTTGCCCTTCGCAGACAGTGACTCGATAGACGAAATCTTCGCGACCGCGATAGAGCGCATCGCGGACCGCCAGCACGTAGTTGCCATCTTTAGGCGCCTGCACGACAAAGCTGGGGTCAGGGTCGAACGTGTTGTTATCTGCAAACGCAATTTCCTTGCCGTCTACGTCGTACAGTGTCAGGACAGTCTGGCACCACCCCGGTACCGCATCAGCCATATAGGGGATCAAGTGGCGGGCTTGCGCGGAAATGGTCAGTTTTTGCCCGCCGTGCAGGATGAGGGGGAATCGGTCCACTTCGCCGGGCATGATCTGCCCATTGATCACCACCGGCACTTCAGCCGGCGGGGGCGCCACTGCTGCATCATCCTTTCGATCCTTCTCGCGCAGTTCCGGCAACTTTCCTACCTGGAAGATACGCGGGTTCGAGAGGCCGCCCGGTGTCTGCACGCGGATTTCCCGTTCGCCCGGCAC
>Ga0118677_10001344_pt1 | contig 52451 bp, 42 predicted proteins | sample AliMusrvi5mmetaG_FD_86154 | JGI IMG/M metagenome (GOLD analysis project Ga0118677, IMG submission 86154) | reverse complement strand
AATTAGCCCAATCCATTCTTTTGATACGAAAGGATGCAAATCCTTTTTGCTATCAAAAACTAAAAATATAATTACAAGTTACTTTAACGGGGTAAAACCCTTATAAATTTACGTATGAAAAAACTTTTATCTCTTATCGTCATCGCACTGTTTAGCTTTATGGCAACGGCGCAAGTTTCTCAAACCGTTGATGTACCAACTGCCGGTACATTATCCACTCTCGCTTCTGCTTATTTAAGCACAGTAACTAACCTTACCGTAACAGGTAATATCGATGCCCGCGATGTGAAATGTATGCGTGACCAAATGCCTCTGCTTGCCGTATTGGATATTAGTGGCGTAAATATTGTGGCTTATACCGGAACTGATGGTACTGAAGGGACTTCTTCAACTACTTATCCCGACAATGAAATGCCAACCTATTCATTTTTAAACCCCTTGACTTCTTCAGGCAAAACCTCACTTAAAACCATCTCTTTGCCTACAACGCTTACATCAATAGGGACTGGTGCTTTTGCTTATTGTAGTGGTTTAACCAGCAGTTTAACAATCCCTAATTCGGTTACTAACATAGGATTTGCTGCTTTTATGAACTGCAGCGGCATAACCGGAAGTTTAATAATCCCTAATTCGGTGACTACCATAGGAGATAATGCTTTTAGGAGTTGCAGTGGCTTATCCGGTAGTTTAACCCTTGGCAATTCGGTGGCTACTATAGGAGATATGGCTTTTCGGGGTTGCGGTGGTTTAACCGGCAGTTTAACAATCCCTAATTCGGTAACTAATATAGGAACTGAAACTTTTGGTTTTTGCAATCGGATAAGCAGTTTAACCCTTGGCAATTCGGTGACTACCATAGGAAGTGGTGCTTTTTCTGGTAGCAGCGGCATAACAGGCAGTTTAATAATCCCTAATTCGGTGACTACTATAGGAGATATGGCTTTTTATTATTTAACCAAGCTAAGCAGTTTAACCATCGGCAATTCGGTGACTTCCATAGGAGGTGGTGCCTTTATGGGATGCAGTGGTATAACTGGCAATTTAATAATCCCCAATTCGGTGACTTCCATAGGAGATAATGCTTTTCAAAGTTGCAGCAGTATATCCGGCTTAACCCTTGGTAATTCAGTTACTACCATAGGAAATGAGGCTTTTTCTGGTTGTAGCGGCATAAGCGGCAGTTTAACATTCCCTAATTCGGTGACAACCATCGGAGGTTCTGCATTTTATTGTTGCAATCACATCAATATAATTTATTGTTCGAATGAGACACCACCGACCCTTGGACCATATGCTTTCACAGGTGATGTTTCCGTCACCAATGCCTTCGTACCAACCTTTGCAGCAGTTACTGCCTACAAAGCTACAAGTTGGATTAGCTATTTTCAGGGTAATAAAATTAATATAAATTATCCTACTGCTGTAAATGATTTATCAATCAATAATATTAAAGTTTATGCCACCGCAGGTGGAATAAGTATTGAAGGACTAGATGCAGGCGAAAAGTTAACACTTTATACCGTTAATGGTGTGCAGTTGCAAACCCTGAAATCGGAAGGTACGCTCATGGTATTACCGGCACTGCCTAATGCGTTGTATCTGGTAAAAACTACAGGTAAGGTGTTTAAGGTGATATTATAGTTTGAAATCTTTATAAACACAAGGGATAATATTTGGCTGAATCGGAATTTTGCCATCCTAAAAAAAAAGGACTTGCCTCTCATAAGGCAAGTCCTTTTTTTTATCTCCACATGTTATACGCTATACCAAATAAAGGTACAGATTTAACACAAATGTGTTCTTTTTTTTCCCCAGAATTGAAAACTTATCGTTAATCAATTATCACTTATCACTATCAACTCCTGAATTATCTTTTGTACGTCTTCTTCCTTTAATTCATAAAACAGTGGCAACCGCACCAACCGGTCGGCAAACATATCACAATTCGGCAAAGCTCGTCCGTCGTGCTTATCCTTGTAATAAGGACTGCTGTGCAGGCTCAGGTAATGAAATACCGATAGAATATCATTCTGTTTCAAATGAGTTATCAAGCGGGTACGATCCTCCAAAGAATTACAGACCAGGTAAAACATGTGCGCATTGTTGGTGGCATAGTCAGGGAGGGCAGGTAAGGAGAAACAACCTTTATCCGCCAGTGGCTTTAATCCTTCATAATACATATTCCAAAGTAGTTTCCTTCGTTTTTGTATCTCATCCAAATGTTCAATTTGTGCCCACAAAAAAGCAGCAATCACCTCCGAAGGCAAAAAGGAAGACCCAATATCCACCCAATTGTATTTATTGACTTCGCCACGGAAGAACTCGGCGCGGTTAGTCCCTTTTTCCCAGATTATTTCAGCCCGGTGCGTAAAGCGTTCATCGTTTATGGCCAGCATACCCCCTTCACCGGAAATAATATTCTTTGTTTCGTGAAACGAAAAAGCCGCAAAATGCCCAATTGAACCTAAAGCTCCCCCCCTGAACCCTGAAGGGGGAGTTTTAATAGGATCATCCAATTGAACTGCATCTAATTCTGTCAGTGGCAATTCCCCCTTTAGGGGGTTAGAGGGCAAATAATATGAATCGACCGCCTGCGCCGCATCTTCCACCACCAGCAGGTTATATTTGTCGGCCAACGCCATGATCTTATCCATATCACACGCCACTCCGGCATAATGCACCACAACAATGACTTTGGTTTTAAGTGTTATAAGGGCTTCAATCTTATCCGCATCGATATTGGGATTATCGCTGTAGCTATCAGCAAAAATGATGTTCGCACCCTCGCGGACAAAAGCAAGTGCGGTGGAAACAAAGGTAAAACTGGGAATAATCACCTCGTCGCCAGGCTGTATATTGCATAATATTGCCACCATTTCAAGGGCATCGGTGCACGAAGTAGTGAGCAGACACTTCTTAAAGCCGTAGCGTTTTTCGAAATAAGCCTGGCAACGTTGGGTAAACATCCCGTTACCGGAAATTTTTCCGGATTTTACTGCTTGCTCTATATAATATGTTTCTTTACCAGTGAGGTAAGGTTTGTTGAATGAGATCATTTTTAGTGATTAGTATTGAATATAGAATGTTGAGAGCTAGATCCTGAGTATTGAGTTTGAATATTGTTAATTCATAATTCGTAATTCGTAATTTTTAATAATATCCTCCGGTCAATATAAGCCGTATAAAATAAAGCACCCCAACAACAAAGTGAAGCATATAGATACTTAGTAAGAATATATTTTTATTTGTTCTTCCGTCGGTTTTAAAGTCTTTGAGTAGTGCCAGGAAGGCAACAAAGAAAGATAGCCAGGTACAGATCACAATTTGCCAGTAAAAATTACCGTGCGAAGCTCTTGGTCCCGATTCCGAGATAAAAAAGAAAATCAGCACAGACACCACAAACTGTATCACACAGTACCAAAACAGCATACTTTTCCTTAACTTCGACAAATTGAAAACGCTATAAATAATTGGAAACAGGAGCGAAAAAAACATAGCCACCGGTATTAGCGATAAATTGGCAAACTCCGGATTGCGATAAAAAGGCATAAAAATAACCGACGAAGCTTCTTTACCGGCTGGAATGCTCATCTTGTAAATTACCCAATACTCAAGTGCCAGAAAAAATATTCCTACAACAAGAGGCAAGATACTGTACCAAAACTTTTTATTGAACTTGTATTTAACGAGCAACAACAATGGATACACACATACAAAAACAAAAAAATAGCTCGGTTTGATAAACAGGTTCAAGGTAACGAGCAACGTTATCCACCAGTTACGCTTCGAAGTATATGCATGCAATTGCTTGTACGATAGCTCAAAAAGCAACATAGCAAATGGGAATAAGAAAAGAATCGTTGAATTATGCCACACGTTCGGTACATAATTGCCGATATACATAAACTTATCATCACTCAGGTAACCCGGTATTGGAATACCAAAAACGAACAATAAAGTCAGGGCATAAAATACACCCGTGAAGTAATTAGGCTCGTTCGTGCTGTCGTGATAAATAAGATGATTGATTCTCTCTTGCGCCAACCGAAACCGGAATGTGGTAGCAAAAGCGATTAACATGCATAGGGCAATTTCGGTTGGTACCGCTTTAGTACTGAAAAAAGAAAAGATATTGACCAATAGGTAAACCAGAAAATTTCCTGCATAAGGTTGTTGTCCCTGCAACATTTGGCGGGCAAAAGCAGCATGATCGTGAATATCGTTATAATCAGCCGGCACAACTTGCAGAATGGTCTGATAGGCCACAAACAACAAAACAAAAACAACTGCAAGCAGATAAAAATCGTTGTAATTTTTTTTCATTGTAGTATTATTTTAGATGTTATAATGTTGAAAATTGAATATAAGTAGTTACAAGTAAAAAGTTACAAGTAAAAAGTCTGATTATCTGAATATTGCCTTTAGAAAACATGTTAATATATATTATTGATTATTTAAGTAGTTACTAGAATTTAGTTACGGGTTTACAAGTCTTATTAATCTACACTTCCGGTATTATGAAATAAACCTATTGATTATCTGATTTTTCTCACAGGATTCCCAACATAAACTCCCTTTTCGGTTAAGTCTTTGTTTACTAATGTGCCCGCTCCAACTATATTACTTGAATGTACAGTTATATTGTCGATTACAACTGCAGCCGTACCAATAAAGCATCTCTCATGTATTGTTACAAACCCCGAAAGAACAGCACGCGGAGCAATAAAACAATGTGAGCAAATTTCTGAGTCATGCGAGACCACTACACCAAGATTCAGCAAAACATTATCTTGAATGACCACATTCCTGTCAATTATACATCCCTGATAAAGAACAGTTCCCGGACCAATAACAGCTGTAGAATCAATTATACAGGAACTGTGAATTATTGTGGCAAAAGGTATAATGGGGGAAAACGTGTCAAAAAGTGATTTTCGCGCGTTCATATGATTATACCCTACAGCAATTACCAGACTATCAAAACTATCCGTATTGAATAATGCAAGAATATCGCTAATTGTTCCAATTACTTTGTAGCCATGCGTTATTGTCGTTCCTGTAGCAATAGTATCATCAAAAAAACCTACAACCACGAATTCAGGGTTATTTAATGACAAATTAAGAATTTGTTTACCCAATTCGCCGGCACCAATAATTGCTAATCGTTTCATGCGTTCGTTTTTTATTTTTTAGTTCGTTTTCTAATAGGACTCACATGCCACCATTTTCTTAACGCTTTAGTGTTTTTAAAATAGGTTCGTTTCAAAGTATTTTATCAATATTATAATTAGGACGCTTTGTTGTTTTTAAATTAATCCGATATATATATTCACCAATAATACCCAGAGACAACATAATTAACCCTATTCCAAAACCAATTATCAAAACGAGAGAAGGATAACCCATTGCAAAGTCATTCACAAATAATTTTCGCAGAATTATATATATAGAATAAATGCTCATTACAAAAAGCACAAGGAAAGACAATTTGCTTAAAAGGCGAATGGGTACATCGGAAAAAGTTACAAAAATATTAATGGTATGATTCACCAGTTTTTTAATTGTGTAGGCACTTTCACCGCCTTGTCGCTCATTATGTGTTACAGTAGAAGAAGCAACGTGTGAAGTTATCCAGGACAAGTAACCATCAAGAAAAGTATATGAATTACGCATTTCAACAGCTGCCTTTGCCACAGATGATTTTATCACCCGAAAGGCAGAATAATCGGGATGAATCTCCGGAATACCTACCTCTATAATTTTTTTCAACAATGCCGAAGTTGTGTTTCTGAAAAATGAATGTTTACGTTCTTCATATTTGCCATAAACCACATCATAATCAGCTTCTGATTGCCTGCTAATTAACTTTGCAATATCTTCCGGAGCATGCTGCAAATCCTCATCCATAGTAATGATAAATTCTCCCGCAGCATATTCAAAACCGCAAATCAAAGCGTTATGCTGACCAAAGTTACGGCTCAGTTTTATCAGTCGGATAACCTCCGGATATTCACTTTTTAATTGTTCAAGAACAAGCCATGAATTGTCTTTTCCGCAGTCATATACAAATATAACTTCGAAAGTATATCCGGATGACACAAAAAAGGAGTTTAACCTTTCAAATAATGGTCTAACAGTAGTTTCACCATTATAAACTGGCACTACAACAGAATAATTCATAGGGTAAATCGTTTTTTTGATTGATAAATAAAAAATCCGCTTCTGTCGGCACTACACTGGATATAATGCAATTCCAAATCTGTCATTTGGGCATCAACAATCTCAATATGCTTATCCGAATGTTGAATAAATGGCAATATATGCTCAGTTTCTTTACATAAAAAATAAACTCCCGCACAATTTTTATCATTCAACACCGGCACTTCGAAATGATTTAGGGAAATATCTATTACACCTTTAACAAAATCGTATCCGGTAGATAGCCTTACTAAATGTGAACCAATAAAATCGCCACCCATTCTTGCTCCCACTTCAATCGCAATAATCTCATCATCCGATGTTATTTTAAACTCCGCATGACTCGCGCCATACTTTATATTCAACGCCGTGAGTGCCTTTAATGTTTCTGATTTAATCTTTTGTTGAATCTCCGGTGACAAGAGGCTTGGCTGGTGATGTTCCAATTCGACAAAATAAGGCTCATCGGTTGTGACTTTGTCGGTAATAGCCAGAATATAATGCTTTCCTTGCCACGAAATACTTTCAACACTAACTTCCTGACCGGATATATATTCTTCAATGATTGCTGCGTGAGTAAATGACTCCTTTTGTGAACGCTCAACAGCAACTTGCAAATCATCCGGTTTTTCAATTTTCATTACACCCCGACTTCCTGAACGGTCAGTGGGTTTAACGATCAGAGGAAACCTAAAATTATTAACAGAATAATTCTTATCTGCAATAACAAATCGAGGTGAAGAAACCGAAAATTCGGCAAATCGCTTCCTCATTAGGTATTTATCGGTGGCAACCAATGCATCTTCAAAATGATTACCTATCAATCCCATTTCTTCTGCAACAAAACAAACCGTTGGTACGGCAGCATCCGATGCTATAGTTGTAATACCATCAATATGAACACGTTGACAAACTTCAAGAATTTGATCCTTGTCGAGAATCGAAATAGGATAAAAAAAGTCAGCAACAGATTTACAAATTGCACCATCTTCCCACGCAAAACAATGAGTTTCAACTCCCATTTCTTTTGCTTTAAGTACAAGTGGTAATTGCAAATAACTTGCTCCTATAATGGCTAGCTTCTTCATTTTATAATTTTACAGTAACAATAAGTCCAATAATAATGAGCACCAATCCTATTACTTTACCGATAGTAAAAGTTTCGCCAAGCAACCATACCCCAAGTATAAATACAATGGCGGGAGCTAAACTCATAAAGGGGTATGCCTCAGTAATTTCAAATTTAGTCATGGCAGCCATCCAAAACAAGGAAGCCACAAAAGCTGATATAAACCCGGATAAAATTAAGGGATCGAACACTAATCGTATCAAGGCTAGAAACTTATCAGCAATTCCAGTATCGGGCAAAGAAAAGCCCAACTTAGTTATTCTCCATTTGAGTATCAACTGCCCGTAAACAGTAAAGAAAAGCGTGGCAAAAACGTATATATAGCGCATAGGATTGTGTAGTTGTGTAGTTGTGTAGTTGTGTAGATGTGTTGTTGTGTTGTTGTGTTGTTGTGTTGTTGTGTTGTTGTGTTGTTGTGTTGTTGTGTTGTTGTGTTAAAAATTTAATCTTTTTTAATAAGCTCAGTTCAGTGCACTTAACTTATTCGAAATCATTTTAATAGTTCCTTTTTGTCTTTCAAATTGTTCAATAGAAAGATATTCTAAATCATACGCAATATATAATTGGCAATATACTTCCATTAAAGAACCATAAGCTATTTCAACAAACCGGATTTTCTCTTTATCGGAAGTCCGTGAAGTTCCTTCAACAATATTTGAGACAACAGAAGCTCTTTTAATTTGGGAACACAAACCGAATTTTTCATCTATTGGTATCCTTTTAGTCAATGCATATATTTCTACTACAAGTTTTCTGGCATCATTCCAAACCTCTAATTTTTCAAAACTATATTTATGCTCCATACCTTCCTGATTAAAAAATATTCAACGACTACACACCTACGTACCTACACATCTCATCTATCACACTGTATCCATGAAGCTCCGTTGCACTTTATTAAACACTACAATACCGGCACCAAGTAGCACCACCATAAATACAAAACTATAAGCCAGCTGCATCCAACTGAATGTCCCAACTCCCATTGTTCCGTATTTGAATGCCTCCACAATGGAAGTTACCGGATTAAGTGCCATAATCCACTGTCGTTTAGGTGACATGGTACTCAATGGATAAATAATCGGCGTAGCATACATCCATAGTCCGACAATGAAAGTAAAAAGTATGGTCAAGTCGCGGTACTTGGTGGTCATGGATGAGATAATAATACCAAAACCAAGCGATAACCCTGCCAGCATAATGATAAGCACAGGCAGTAAAAAAATATATGCATTAGGAGCTACGTGTATTCCTATAATTAGGTAATAGATATAAACCGCCACAAACAACAGAAACTGAATGCCCATGCGTACCAGATTGGAAGCTACCGTGGACAGCGGAACGATCAATCGCGGGAAATACACTTTGCCAAAAATGCCCTGATTAGTGTTGAAAGTGGTTGACGTTTTGTTCAGACAGTCGGAGAAATACTGCCAGCACACAATACCCGCCAGATAAAACATGGGTTGCGGTAGGTTGTCAGTAGATATTTTAGCTATTCCACCAAACACCACCATATACATGATAGTGGTCAGTGCAGGTTGAATAAAAAACCAGGCAGGTCCGAGAATAGTTTGTTTATATTGAGTAATAATATCACGTTTAACGAACATAGAGAATAAATCGCGGTATTGCCAGAGTTCTTTAAAATCGACGTCAAAGAGTTTGTTTTTGGGTTTAATAACAGTATTGAATTCCATATTGAAGGGGTTGGTTATAGTAGGTAGTTGGTTGTAATTTTTTTTGAATTACAAAAGTACGATTTTTTTTAATGTTGACAAGGTCGGAAAGTAATGTCGTGTTTATCATTTGCCGTACTTAACAAATTCTTTTAGGTAAAAATAATAAACAGTACGCAGAAAAAAAGCAATCAAATAAAAACTCCAATGAACTTACAAACATAGATTGTGTTTACAATAAATTATTACTGACTTAGCCTTCAAGTCCACCTCCCGGGATTTAAGAAGTCGCTTTCAACAAACAATAATTTTTTACTACCTTTACACCTGCTAATTTTGCACTTCAAACATGATAGATAATACCTTATTCAACAATAAAAAAGTAGTTTTTCACACACTTGGTTGCAAGCTGAATTTTGCCGAAACTTCAGCTATTGGGAAGCAACTCGGGAATGAAGGATTTGTAAAAGCCCGTCACGGAGAGCAAGCAGACGTTTGTATAATAAATACTTGTTCGGTAACCGACACAGCCGATCATAAATGCCGTCAGGTGATAAACAAGCTGAATCGCCTGCACCCGAATGCCACCATGGTTGTCACCGGATGTTATGCTCAGCTTAAACCCGACGAAATAGCTGCTATTGAGGGTGTGGATTTAGTGCTCGGCGCAAACGAAAAATTCAGTATTCTGGAATATCTTAGTAATCTGGATGAAAATCAGAAGGGTAAAGTTCATCGTTCAGACATAAATGGCGTAAAGGATTTCAAACCTTCCTGTTCGCACGATGACCGCACCCGTTATTTTCTAAAAGTACAGGACGGCTGTGATTATTTTTGTACCTATTGTACCATTCCATTTGCTCGTGGGCGAAGCCGGAATGCAACGATACCGGAAACGGTAGCTATGGCCATAGAAGCTGTTGATGCAGGAGCCAAAGAAATCGTTCTATCCGGGGTAAATATTGGAGATTTTGGAAAATCAACAGGAGAAGCTTTTTTTGATCTGTTGAAAGCATTGGATTCTATACCAGCAGATGTCCGCTTCCGCATTTCATCCATTGAACCAAACTTACTGACTGACGAAATAATTAATTATATTTCAACAAGCCGGCATTTTATGCCCCACTTTCATATCCCTTTACAATCGGGTACAAACGAAGTGTTGCAACTGATGAAACGTAAATATACCCGTGAATTATTCGCTAATAAAGTAGAAACTATTAAACGGCTAATGCCAGATGCGTTTATTGGTGTAGATGTTATAGTTGGTGTTCGGGGTGAAACGGATGAGCTTTTTGAACAATCGTACCAGTTCATCGATTCTCTGGATATTTCCCAGCTGCATGTGTTCACTTATTCGGAGCGGGCAGGGACTAAAATGCTTGACATTGAGCATTCTGTAAACTTAAAAGAACGGAAACATCGCAGCGAAGTATTACATAATTTATCTGACAAGAAAACCAATGCATTTTACGAAAGCCAGCATGGTAAAACCTATCCCGTTCTGTGGGAAAGTCGTCACAATGGTGATAATATGGTCGGTTTCAGCACAAACTATGTAAAAGCAGAACGATCATTCGATAAATCATTGGTGAATACTATTCAAACTGTAACTCTCGGAGAGTGGAACGAAGATAAAACAGCATTGGTAGTTGGTAGTCAAGAATAATTCTTAATTCTTGATTCTTGATTCTAAAAAAATAAATTCATAACTTGTAAATTACAAAACAGTGTTAGCAAAACGAATTATTCCCTGTCTGGATATTAAAAACGGACAAACAGTAAAAGGCATTAATTTTGAGAATATCACCGATGTTGGCGATCCGGTAGAACTTGGTTCGCTTTATGCTAAAATGGGTGCAGACGAGTTGGTTTTCCTGGATATAACTGCAACCAACGAAAAACGTAAAACGTTGTCGGAACTTGTAACGCGCATTGCCAAACATATTAACATACCTTTTACCGTTGGTGGAGGTATTTCGAGCGTAGAAGATGTATCTGTTCTGCTGGCTTGTGGTGCCGACAAAATTTCCGTGAACACATCAGCTGTTCGTAATCCTCAATTAATCAGTGACCTCGCAAGTCAGTTCGGCAGCCAATGTGTGGTACTGGCTATCGATACAAAATATATTGATGGTGAATGGTACGTTTTTCTAAATGGCGGACGAATTCCAACCGATATTAAAACTGTTGAATGGGCTAAACAGGCAGTAGCACTTGGTGCAGGTGAAATATTACTAACATCCATGAATAATGATGGTACAAAAGATGGATTTGCAATAGACATTACCCGTGCTGTTTCGGAAGCAGTGAATGTTCCGGTTATTGCCAGCGGCGGAGCAGGAACTATGGAACATTTCGTGACTGTTTTCGACGAAGGAAAAGCGGATGCAGCCCTTGCAGCAAGCATTTTTCATTACAAAGAAATAGGAATTCCCGAACTGAAAGTCTTTCTGAAAGAAAAAGGTGTGGAAGTGAGAATATAATTTGGACTTCAGGCAATTATGCTATAAACAATAATACCGAAAAAGGTCAGAATTAAAACTAAAACAGGAATTTTTTCCTGTTTTTTTATTGTTTCAATTCTCAAAATCTCAGGACGATATTTCTGCAATACCCAGAAACAGAACAAAGCTGATAAAACACCAATAATGGCACCTCCCAAAACATCAAACGGATAGTGAACACCTAAGTAAATACGGGAATAAGCAATGAGTATTGCCCATGCAAAAATTACAATTGTATAAAGTCTGCGCTTGAAAAGCAATGAAGAAATTAATGCAAATCCAACTGCATTGGCCGCATGAGATGACACAAATCCAAACTTTCCACCACGATAATTATTTATCAAATGAACAAGTCCCTGTAATTCATTGGCATGCGAAGGTCGTGGACGTTGAACAATTTCCTTGATGAAAGATGATGAGACATGATCGGCTATTAAGATACATGAAACAAAGGCAAGAACCACCCAAATGGATTCCTTCTTCCACTGTTTTATAACAACATACAAAACAGCCGCATAAAGTAAAATCCAGATCAGTTTGGCACTAAAAGCAGACATAAAACCATCGAAAAACGGAGAGTGCAATCCATTTATAAGAAGAAACAAGTTTGTGTCGAAAGTATTTAATGTATGGATCAGGTTCATAAATATTTACAAGAGTTCAATTACGAGTTACAAGTCTTATTATCTGAAATTTAGCTTAATAAAACACATCAATAATTATTACCGGATACTTATTCTTAGGTTGCAAACTTAAATATTTTCAATATTATTCTGTTCAACCCAACCAATATTACCGTTTCCAAGAATAATTTCAGTCCATTTTCCAAGTGTACTTTTAACTACAACCTTGGTTCCTTCATGTAATTGGAATAAATCGGTTCCACTCTTATCCGGAGAACTCTTTACCGTAACAACACCGGTCATTACAATTGCTTCACGGTGGTTAACCATTTGATCTTTACGTACATCCGAAAAAATGAGAGTACACAAACTTATAACTAACAATGTAGCTCCAACGTAAAATGACATTTTTCGAATGAAAAGCGATGGTGCAAAAATAAACAGGAAAGCCAAGATAAGACTAGTTGTAAATACAGAGAAACTAACAGTAATCCATTGATTGGAAGTCAACAACTTAATTAGGTTCTCAATCCAACGTCCTAAAAAGAAAGTTGGTGTCTGTACTATATTATCCACAACCTTTAATTGTGCAAGTTCCAGATTGACATGCGCATCTTCAAAAGTTGGAGCAAGACGTATGGCACGTTCATAGTTTAAAATTGATTTGCCGGTTTCAGTCAGTTTGTAATAAGCATTACCAAGGTTGTAATATAATTCGGGTGCTACACCTTCAGTAGCCAGCACTTTTTCGTATAGTTTTGCTGCATCTGAATAATTCCCTTTTGTATATAAATCATTTGCTTGCTTCACTCTTGACGACTGGGCAAACAACACTGAACCAAAACACAGAATTAAACTTAAAAACAGAATGACTCTTCTCATATAATTTTCTGAATGTTGTGTTTAAAATTTCTTGTATAATTCTTCCAAATTACTGATAGCCTGTATAGTTTCATCATACAGATTTCCCATTTCCTGTTGCCCTGAATTCGGTGCGTAACGGGCAAATTCGCAAGTATTCAGGATCTGAACAAACTTATTTATGACGACTGAATCGACGTTGTGATTTAATAACTCTGACTCAACACGATCTTTAGTCAGCGATGCAGCCGGTATTGACAATTTATCGCTCAGATATGTCCACAATGCTTTTAATACTTCTTCGTAGAACTTATCTTTATTTCCTTTTTTTAAAAGTTTCTGAGCATACTTCAAACGTTTCTGAGCCACTTTATTAGCTTTCTTATTCTTCATCAGGCTTTCATTTGCATTTTCAATAACCTGCTTGCGGAATAAAACAAATAAAGCCAACGAGATAAATAACGGAATTAAATACATTAACCACGAAATGAGTGATCCAAACAGTGGTTCTTCTTCTTTAGCCACAACAAATTTATCGGTTACTATGTAACGAATATCTTTACCAATCTGCTTAACATCTTCTTTGTCAACATAGTTTCCTATTACTGTTTGACTTTCACCACCTTCGCCTTTCGCTACTTGTAATTTATAAACAGGTGTAGTCAGCACCTTATAGGTTTTATCTTGTGTGTCGAAATAGGAGAATTCTGTTGCAGGAATCTCATAATTTCCTGAGTGTCGGGGAATAAACATGTATTCAATCGTTTTTGAACCTGTTATACCGGATGACGTTGTTTTAAAACTATTGGTAACCTTAGGGTCATACGTTTCAAAACCATTAGGAAATTTAATTGCCGGATTTTTTATCAATTTCATATTACCTGCTCCGGTGATATTGATTTTCAAAGTAATAGCGTCATTAGCCTTCGTCTGTGTAGCCGAGATATTAGCATTCAAATTAAAATGTCCGACAGTTCCGTTAAATGAAACCGGTTTATTGGCCGGAAGTGAATTCACAGTGATACGGGAAGACGGTGCAGTTATTTTTTTTGAAACATTGGTATATGAATCAAAGAAATCGTCAAATATACTTCGAACCTGAGTACGGTTCTGAACACGGATAACTGCTTCAAAGTTGGCCTTTCCTATCTCAATGACGCCGGCGTGTTGTGGATAAAGCAATACCTGACTAAGAACAATCGTCCCGTAATTTTTCCCATTAAAATTTTCGTATGAAAGTTGAGCATTTTTATTTTGCTCCAGATCTTGCTTCATAAATCCATTAAAATCGGGTAATTTAGCATTTGTAAACTGAACCACATCAACCAATGTATAAAGTTTATAGGTTATTAAAATGGCTTCTTGCTCATAGACAGTCGTTTTTGAAACTTCGGTTCGAATAAAGATATTCTCGTTTGAAATGGCTTGCAAAACTGATTTAGAAGCCGACTGAGCACCACCTTGTCCTCCTCCCTGCGATTTTGTTGCTGCATCTGCAGGAAGAACTTTAATTGAAACACCATTTGAAGTAAACTTCTGACCACCAACAATTATACTAGCCGAAGAAATTGTATAAGTCCCTATTTTCTGAGCCTGAAGGGTATATGTATATGAATTTGATTCCGAGGCACTTTGTCGTCCGTTAATAATTTGAATACTCGAACTGCTTGATTGAAACGGGCCTGCCAAAATGTCAAAATTAGTTATTTCCGGCACGCGCAAATCTCTACCGGAAGCATTTACCGTATAAACCAATTGAAATGGCCTATCCATGATTACCGTTGAAGGTGCAGATGTCGTAAAACGCACAGGTTCATCGGCCCGTACTATCCACGAACTTAAAATTAGTAACGATAAAAAAAATAGTTTGCGTTTCATATACTTAACTGAAGTATTTTTAATTATAAATTTTGCATTGTAAATTATGCATTATTTTTACCAGTCTTTTTCAGCTTTTTTGGTTCCTCTAACCTGCTGCTTTTTAGCCTTATCCTGAGTATTTTTCTCGTCTTGCATCAAAGCATCTAAAATTTGCTGCGCATTTTCCTTCGACATTTGCGGTTTGGGTTGTTGCTGTTGTTGCTGTTGCTGTTGTTGTTGATCTTTTTTCTGGTCCTTTTTCTGATCTTGCTGATCCTTTTTCTGATCCTTATTTTTATCTTTATCTTGTTGTTGTTTTTTCAGCATCATTTGTGCATATGCCAGATTATAGCGGGTTTCATCATCTTTCGGATTATTTTTCAATGCCTTTTTATAGGCTTTAATACTTTCCTCAATTTTTTTGTCGGCTAACAAAGAATTCCCCACATTGTGATAGGTTGCTGCTAATTTTTGTTTATCTGTAGGTTGAAGTGCCACAGCATTATTATATTTTTCCAATGCCTCGCTATATTTCTTTTGTTTAAATAAAGCATTTCCTAAATTATAGTTTGCCTCAAAAGATTTTGGATTCCGCACCAATCCTTTGCGATAAGCAATTTCGGCCTCGGTAAATTTCGACGTCTTATACAATTTATTCCCGGCTCGTACGTCATTACTTTCCTTTTGAGCCCAGACCGAAAATGTAATCACACTCATCAACAATATGCATCCTATTTTTTTCATTGCTTGAAATGTAAATAATAATTTATCTATTATCAATTCTTTGTAACCTTTTCTTTTATATCAAAGATTTTAATTCTACTAAGTCGTTTATTTTTACGGTCGAAAATAAAGAAATCGAATACTAAAATCAACAGTGCCAACAAAGCAAACGATTGAAACTGATCATTATAATTAGAAAAAACGCTGGTTTTAATATCCGATTTAGCCAATGTTTCCAGCTCCTTGTCAACAACACGGTATGCAGTATTAGTGTTATCAGCACGAACATAAACACCTTTTCCTGCAGCAGCAATATCCCTGCACATTTGTTCATTTAACTTCGAAACGACCACATTACCATCCTTGTCTTTCCAGAAACTCATAGTTCCGGGAACAGGAATGGGAGCTCCATCGGGTTTACCCATTCCTATTACATGAACTGAGATATCATTTTCTGTGGCAAGTTTTGCAGCTCCAATGGCATCATCTTCGTGATTTTCACCATCGGTAATCACAATTATGGCTCGACTGGCACTACCTTTAGTCCCAAATGATTTGATTGCCAAATCAATAGCACTTCCAATAGCTGTTCCCTGGCGCGGAACCAGATTAGGAGAAATAGTCGAGAAAAACATTTTTGCAGATACATAATCCACTGTTATAGGCAATTGCGTGTATGCATCTCCGGCAAAAACAATTAAACCAATTTTATCATCAATCATGCCATCCACAAGCTTTGATAAAACCTGTTTGGCTTTTTCTAACCGACTTGGTTGAATATCCTGCGCCATCATCGAATTCGATACATCGAGCGCAATCATTACTTCTATTCCTTTTCGTTTAACCGTTTCCTGTTTAGTACCAAATTGTGGCTGTGCCAATACAATTATCAGCAAAATGATTGCTGTCAACTGTAAATAAAATTTCACTTGTGGGCGAATAAATGACACATTCGGCATCAGCTCCACCAACAAATCCGGATTACCGAATTGCTTGATATGACGGTGTCTTTTGATACCTGTATAGATAAATACTCCTATTAATACAGGAACTAAAAAGAGTAAAAACAAATATTCCGGATGAGCAAATTTAAACATTGTATTTCGAATAATTAAAATCTGTTTTATGTTTTTCTTCGTCTTGATTCTTGGCTCTTTAAGGTATCTTCCTGAAATAAGTATTCCTTAAAAGCACTTCTAATCCCAGAAAAACAAATGCCAACAAACTAAACACATAGAATTGTTCTTCTCTTTTACTGTATTGGCGAACGTTGATTTTGGTTTTCTCCAACTGGTCAATTTCCTGGTAAATATGTCGCAATTTAGAATTATCAGTTGCTCTGAAATATTTTCCACCAGTCATGGCGGCAATATTCTGTAAGGATTTTTCATCAAACTCCGATTGCATTTGTTGATATTGAATTCCCATTGGAGTTTGTACGGGGATATTAACAACTCCATACGATCCAACACCGACGGCATAAACCCGAATCCCAAATGTTTTAGCAATTTCAGCAGCCGTAATCGGGGCAATATCACCACGGTTATTCGAACCATCAGTCAACAGAATAATAACTTTAGATTTTGCTTTACTATCTTTAATCCGATTCACAGCGTTCGCCAGTCCTAGTCCAATAGCGGTTCCATCTTCGATTATTCCGAATTTTACAGCTTTAAATAAATTAATCAGTACAGCATGATCAGTCGTTAAAGGACACTGTGTAAAGCTTTCGCCGGCAAAAACTACTAAACCGATATTATCATTTGGTCGCGAAAGAATAAATTCCGAGGCAACAGTTTTCGCAGCTTCAATCCGGTTAGGTTTTAAATCTTCACCTTGCATTGTGCCCGAAACATCCAACGCCATCATTATATCTATCCCTTCTGTACTTTCTGTTCTCCATCTATTCGAAGCCTGAGGACGAGCTAAAGCAATTATAATAAACACAAAAACTAACATGCGTAAAACAAATAGTAAATGCCGAAGTTTTATTTTTTTGCTTTTTGAAAATTGTAACAGATTGCGATGCGACGAAATCTGCAAACTGGCATCCGAGTTATGCATTTCCTTGATGTACCAATAAATAATTGGAATCAGGATCAGTAGTAAAAATAAATATTCCGGATTATGAAATGTCATCGCTAAGTAATAATAATATTAATAATTAAAGTTCAAAAAAAGACTTTATTTTTGCTCTTTCGATTCTTCGTTTTTAATTTCATTCAATGGTTTTACTTCTTCTATTTTTGTCTGATTGACAAATAAATAAGCATTCATAAGACTTAACTCATGCTCATCGGGTGCTGCATCCCATTTTGCAAACTTAACTAAATCTGCCAGTTTCAAGATTTGCTGCAAACTTAAATAAACTGATTTTTGGTCCATTCGCATTAAACGAAATTGGTCCAGAATCTCTTCGGAAGTCATTTCCATACTGTTGATGTTGAACATACGCTCAATATAAGTTCTGATTACATCCGTCAATTCAGTATGATATTCTTTTGACCGACCCTGCTGCCAGGCTTTTTCCTGCTTAATTTTATCCAGATAATTCAATGCTACAACATGAGCAGGCAATAGAAGTTCCTGGCTTTTCACATCCAAAACAGGCTGTTTTTTAAAATATTTTCGATATAAAAAATAAAGTATGGTTAATAAGCTACAAATTCCCAACACAATAAGCACCTTAACTAAAAGCCCTATCCAATCATATTTGGGTTCCATAACCGGCTTAATATCAGCAAGCTGATTAGATGCCGTATCTATTTTAAATGGCTGTACAACTTTTAAAGAAAGTGATTTAGACCAAACAGTATCACCGTTTGAAACAAAAGGAAATGGAGGAATATAAAGCAAAGAGTCTTCAAAAGCTGTAACCACATAATGTTGAGTTATCTGAATATGACCATCAGCCGATTTAAGCGTATCTATTTTAACGGGTTCAACCATTTCAAGACCACCTTTAATTGTATCCGAAAAAACAGGCATAATCACCTTCTGATTCGGTTGTTGCGAAACCTGAAATGTCAAATGCGTTTGTTCCCCAATCCTCAAAACCGTTGAATCCAACCGTTCATTTACAGTGATTTTTTGAGCATATACGGCTGAATGCACAAAAAAGATAATACATATGAACGATAAAAGGAATTTTCTCATACTAACTTTCAATTGTAAATTGTCAATTGTCAATTGTCAATTATTATTTAGGCTCTCATTTTAAACAATTTCATCAAAGCACGTACGTAATCGTCGGAAGTACTCATTGCAACCAGATCAACACCTGATTTGGTAAATGATTTTTGCAATGCCAGCTGACTTTCGCCCCAGGCATGTTTATAAGTTGTACGAAGCCGTTTATCGGAAGTATCTACCCAGATTCGCTGACCGGTTTCTGCATCTTTCAGCTTAACAAGCCCAATGTTAGGCAGTTCCGTTTCACGAATATCAAAAACCTGCAATGCTACTACATCATGCTTCCGATTGGCAATGGTCAACTCCTTTTCAAAGTTTTTATCTATAAAATCGGAAATGATAAAAGCTGTTGAGCTTTTTTTGATAACATTGGTGAAATAACGTAAAGCTCCGGCAATATCAGTCTGACTGCTTTCAGGTTGGAAGTCAATCAGCTCACGAATAATATGCAAAACATGCTTTCTTCCTTTTTTGGGTGGTATAAATTTTTCAATTTTATCAGAAAAGAAAATCACACCAATTTTATCGTTATTCTGAATGGTAGAAAATGCAAGCGTAGCAGCCACTTCGGTAATAATATCTTTCTTCAGTTGCAATATAGTACCAAATTCACGGCTACCCGAAACATCAATCAGCAAACATACCGTCAATTCGCGCTCTTCTTCAAAAATCTTTATATACGGATGTCCGAAACGAGCAGTCACATTCCAGTCAATCGACCGGATATCATCGCCGTATTGATATTCACGCACTTCGGCAAAGGTCATACCACGACCTTTAAAAGCCGAATGGTATTCGCCCGCAAAGATATTCTTCGACAAACCGCGCGTCTTTATCTCAATTTTTCGTACTTTCTTTATTAATTCGCTGGTTTCCATGACCCCTAACCCCTGAAGGGGAATTAGATTAGTATATTTCTAATATTTCAAAAAAATCATTTTCAAATCTGACTCTTAAAGCCCCCAATGGGGGATTTAGGGGGATGAATTAAGGCACTTCAACTGTGTTTAGGATTTCAGTGATAATTTCGTCGGAAGTCATATTATTAGCTTCAGCTTCGTAGCTCAATCCAATACGGTGGCGCATTACGTCATAGCAAACAGCACGAATATCTTCTGGAATCACATAGCCTCTGCGTTTAATAAAAGCATAAGCACGGGCAGCTAACGCTAAATTAATTGATGCACGCGGAGAAGCTCCGAATGAAATCATTTCTTTCAATGACTCCAAACCGTAATCTTTTGGGTAACGGGTTGCAAAAACAATGTCAATAATGTAACGTTCAATTTTTTCGTCGATATAAACCTGACGAACGATATCACGGGCTTCTATAATATCTTTTGGAGAGAGAACTGGAAGAACAGTTGGTTTTTCTTTCAACAAATTCTGACGAATAATCAATTTTTCTTCCTCTTTTTTTGGATAGTTAATTATCACTTTCAGCATGAAACGGTCAACTTGCGCTTCAGGAAGTGGATAGGTACCTTCTTGCTCAATAGGATTTTGAGTTGCCAACACTAAAAATGGTTCTTCAAGCTTATAAGTATGTTCACCAATAGTAACCTGACGTTCCTGCATGGCTTCGAGCAAAGCACTTTGAACTTTTGCAGGAGCACGGTTAATTTCATCGGCTAACACCAGATTTGCAAAAATAGGTCCTTTTCTAATGCTGAATTCCTCTTTCTTTTGGCTATAAATCATCGTTCCTATCACATCGGCAGGCAATAAATCGGGCGTAAACTGAATACGACTAAAATCTCCTTCTATCAAATCCGATAAAGTTTTGATAGCCAAAGTCTTCGCCAAACCAGGAACACCTTCCAATAAAATATGTCCATCAGATAAAAGTCCGATTAATAAAGACTCTATCAAGTGTTTTTGACCAACGATAACTTTATCCATTCCCATGGTTAATACATCAACGAAAGAACTTTGTCGTTCGATGCGTTCATTAAGTTCCCTAATATCAACAGATTGAATCATATTATTTTATGTTAGTTTTGTTTTGAATTTCGGTTAGCAAATATAGTATTAATAAATCCGTTAAAGCATTGGTTTAATATCTATTAACCTGAATTTAGATAATTAAGTACTGATAGTTTATATAGCCAATTTTCATGTTGAAATTAATCTTTATTGATAAAAAAAATTCTGCAATTTTAAAAAATATGCAGAACTCTTAATTCAATAAAACTACTTAATGAAAAGAACCAGTTTTTTATGGTTTCTTCTTCACATATTCATAGTACAATTCTCGTGCCTTTAGCATACAACGTGGATTTGATGTATCTATCAAACGCGGGTCAAGCTTTGGAATACGAATCAACGTACCCTTTTCGATATTGTCCGGATTCTGAATACGTTCTTTATTCGCCTCGTAAATGTACACCCAAAAATCTTTTGTTCCGTAATATTTCTTTGATAATATGGTCAATCTACTGCCTGCCATAATTTGCTCAGATGCAATAAACTCATTATAAACCCGTGGATTGTCAAACAACAATTGAAGGCTATCGACAGGCTCCTGCACTTCGACAGTGTCAGTCGCAGCTGTATCTTTAGGAATAACCACAGTTTCTGTTACCTGCACCTTCTTAATTTCCGGGCTAAAGAATTTTTTAAATGAATTAAACATGCCTGGAATTGACACATATTTCACATAGGATAACTCTGTTTTAGCCTCAACATATACGTCATTGCTAAACATATTTACTGGTATGGAAAATATATACAATCCAACACAACCTGCCAATAATAACAATACAACTGAAATTAACATCCATTTTTTTCGTTTGGGTTTTACACCATCAGAAAATGGTGTTGAATCAAATAACGGATCCGACTCGTTTTCAAAAATTGGTTCAATAGGTTCAGAAAATTGTACATTAACACTATCAACTTTGGGCACTTCAGTAACAGGTTCTTTTGGATCAGAGATTTCCGGTTGTTCTAATTTTATTTCCGAGTCAATTTCAGGCTGTTCTATTTCATTCTTCTCAATAGGCATTGATACCTCTTCCTCAGCTGCTCGATATTCTTCAATATTAAATTTATCCTCAACGACAACTTCTTTCTTTGCGCTTTCTTTACGTTTTGGAGCGGGCGACAGTGCATTTATTTCTGATAATAAATCTTTTATCTCTGTGGCTTGTTCCGTAAAAATACGCAATGGGTCCAACGCTTCCTCTTCCTTTTTCTCCGGAATAACAAAATCATTTTCACTATCCAACTGAACTGACTCCAAATGAGCAAAAGGCTCATTTACAATATTTTTCAATGAAACTTCGGGAGTAAATGTAACCTTATGATAACCATGCAAAATAATTTCTTCGCCGGTTTGCACATTTACACTTTTACGCGGCTCATTCCATTGCAATTTAAACGTTCCAAAGTTTTTTATCTTTACCACCTCCCCTGCCATCAATGCTTCCTCTATAGTAGCAATCATCACTTTCAGAAATTCTTCTGCAGCACGTTTACTAACCGATGCTTTAGAAGCAACTAGGTCAATAATTTCCTGAGATGAAATCTTTTCTTTATTCATGATGTGGTATATCTTTGAATTTATCTTTAACAATATTGCTCTGTTTGAAATTCACTACCAATTTTGGCGGAATCAGCGTACGAACCTGAGTAGAAGGGTGAACTGAGAGTCGTTCTTCTTTTTTTCTGACTTCAAAATTGCCAAAACTCTGAAATCCAATGGTTTTTCCTTCACCCAATAGCTCGGTGCAAGTCGCAACAGTCGTTTCCAACAAATCTGCAACAACCGATTTTGGTGCATTCATTTTGGCGGCCATACTGGCTATTAATTCTTTGTGATTCATAAATTTTAGAGTTGGAATGTCCGTAAAGTTATAAAGTTCGTAAAGTTATAATAAAAGTTGAATGTCAAAAAAAAATACATTAAAAACTTTCTACTTTATAACTTTAAAAACTTATTCAGCATACAAATCAAAATCAGTTGCATCCACAATTTTTGCTTGATAAAACTGGCCTTTCTCAACGCCTTTTGTAGTAACCGGAATCAGCACTTCAGGATCAACTTCAGGAGAATCATATTCCGTTCGTCCGATAAAATACTCATCCTCTACCCTATCAATCATCACTTTGAACGTTTGTCCAATTTTTGCCTGATTAATTTCAGCCGAAATGCCCTGCTGAATAACCATTATTTCATTAACACGCTCCTGCTTAACTTCATTAGGAATATTATCAGAATATGTTTTGTGTGCAAAAGTACCTTCTTCATTCGAAAATGCAAAAGCTCCCAGTCGTTCAAAACGAACTTTTTGAATAAATTCTTTTAATTCTTCTACATCCGCTTCCGTTTCTCCCGGATGTCCAAGCAACAAAGTAGTACGTAAATGAATCCGCGGAACCTCTGTACGAATTCTATCAATCAACTCGTAAGTTTGAGATTTGGTGATATTCCGTCGCATTTGCTTCAGCATATTATCGCTAATATGTTGAATAGCAATATCCAGGTAATTACAAACATTTTCGCGTTCACGTATCACTTTCAATAAATCGTATGGAAAATGAGCCGGATAAGCGTAATGTAACCGCAACCATTCCACACCCTGAATATCAGAAAGCCGTTCGGTCAACTCGGCCAACTTCAGCGTTTGGTATCGATCTTGTCCGTAATACGACAAATCTTGTGCAATCAACTGAAATTCCTTCACCCCATTGGCAACTAAGCCTTTCACCTCATTCTCAATATCTTCCATTGAGCGAGAGCGATGCTTTCCCGTTATAATAGGAATGGCACAATACGAACAAGTCCGGTTGCAACCTTCTGATATTTTGATATATGTGTAATGATTTGGTGTGGTCAACGTTCGTTCCAAATGCAAATCTGCACGATACTCCTGTCCTATTTCTTTCAGGATATCCGTATAGTTGAATTTACCATAGAATTTATCAACTTCAGGAATTTCCAGACTCAATTCTTTCAAATATCGTTCAGACAAACAACCCATTACGAAAAGTTTACCAATTTTCTGATGCTTACGCAAATCGGCAAATTGTAAAATGGTATTGATACTTTCCTCTTTGGCATCACCAATAAATCCACAGGTATTGATAATAACAATTTCACCATCAGGATTTTCAGCATCATGTCTGACTTTGTATCCCAATGCATCAAACTGACGCATCAACTGCTCCGAATCAACCAAATTCTTAGAACAACCAAGCGTTATAACATCTACCGTTCCTTTTTTATTTGAATTTTTCAACGTAAACACGATTAACTATAAATAAAATTCTTAAGCCCCCTTAGGGGTTTGTACCTATTCAAACAACGATGCCACAAATTCATTCCGGTCAAAAACCTGCAAATGTTCTATTCCTTCACCCAACCCGATATATTTTACCGGAATTTTAAACTGATCAGAAATACCTATAACCACACCACCTTTAGCAGTTCCATCAAGTTTCGTAATGGCTAATGCAGACACATCCGTTGCTTTGGTAAATTGTTTTGCTTGTTCAAAAGCATTTTGACCCGTAGAACCATCCAGCACCAATAACACTTCATGTGGAGCATCGGGCACCACTTTTTGCATCACGTTCTTGATTTTGGTCAACTCATTCATCAGGTTGATTTTGTTATGCAAACGACCAGCTGTATCAATAATCACCACGTCGGCGTCATTAGCTTTGGCCGAAGCAATCGTATCGTAAGCCACCGAAGCCGGATCAGCTCCCATTTTTTGTTTAATCACAGGCACTCCTGCACGCTCTCCCCAAATCACTAACTGTTCCACTGCAGCAGCACGAAATGTATCGGCAGCTCCAAGATATACCTTTTTACCTGCCTTTTTATATTGATAAGCTAACTTGCCAATGGTAGTGGTTTTTCCCACGCCATTCACACCCACCACCATAATAATGTATGGTTTTGTTGGCAAAGCCGCATCAAAATCAGCAGGAGAATCGGAGTTATTTTCGGCAAGCAATGAAGCTATTTCATCTTTCAGAATAGAATTCAACTCCGTTGTGTTCACATATTTGTCTTGTGCCACCCGTTTTTCTATTCTCTCAATTATTCGTAAGGTTGTTTCAACTCCCACATCCGAAGTAACCAAGACTTCTTCCAGATTATCAAGCACTTCATCATCTACTTTCGATTTTCCGGCAACTGCACGTGTTAACTTCGAAAAAACACTTTCTTTGGTTTTCGAAAGTCCCTGATCAAGTGTTTCCTTTTTTTCCTTACTAAAGAAATTAAATAAACCCATATATTTCAATTAAGAATTCATAATTCATAATTCATAATTAGCACATTACAAATTAGCTTACAAAATTAAGCCTTTTTTCTGAGCAAACAGCAAAAAAAATCCCCTCATTCATAAAAATGAGAGGATTCTTTGAAAACTTACTTTCTAAGGACTTCTAAAACGACCTTACAAAGGAAATAATTAAATGGAAGCCTAGCGGACATCACAACTTTTCGGGATAGACAAATAAATTAATTCTTAATGCAACGCACGGAGAACCCCTCTGCTTTTGGGACAAAGTATCCGTTCACATTGCTAGAGGAGCTGAAAATTTGCTTGCCCCAGGCAAACATAGCATTGACCTGATTAGAACTCCACCAGATGCCATGGTTGCTTACGCCTTCGAATGTACCATCCCAATCGTTACGGTCGCCACCCGGAAGAGCAGAAAAGCCGAAGGAGTTGGTTGCAGCGGTATTAGGGCTTGCCCAATTGAACGTTCCCGTTTCCTTTAGTTTGCCTCCTGCTACACTTTCGCCACCCAGATAGGTAATAAGGGTTGCCCACTCGGCATCAGTTGGTACATGCCAACCTATGGGAGCAATGTTGCGTGAATCATTGGCTGCATACCAGTTGTACAAGTGACCATACTTGATACCATTGGCAGCTGCATTGGAGTAATCACACCAAGCACCGGTTGATAAACCAGCCCATGCAGTATTGTCGATAACATTTGTTATAGCATCGCCGTTGCGATAATGGGTAGTTTTCAGATTTTCTACCATCCATGTTTGTGTACCAATGGTCACTGAAGTATATACATTACCATCTATGTCGGTAATATCACCAGCTGGTTCAGCCTGTGTAGTAAAACTTATTTCTGTTCCATAAGCGGTACCTGAACTATTTGTGGCATAAGCCCGTACATTATAGGTAGTATTAGCTGTTAAGTTGGTTATTGAACTTGTAAAAACTCCGGTTGTAACTGTTTCTGTTGTTTTGGTAGTTAAATCTACTGTTGGTGTAGCAGTTGTACTCCAGCAAATACCACGGGCGGTAACTACTCCTCCACCATTATCTGTTACATTTCCACCACTTATGGCAGAGGTAGTAGTTATGACAGAAGTTGCGGTAGTAGTTACAGTTGGGATACCACCAGACTGTGTAGTAAAACTTATTTCTGTTCCATAAGCGGTACCTATACTATTTGTGGCATAAGCCCGCACATAATACTTCGTATTAGCCGTTATGTTGGACATTGAACTTGTAAAAACTCCGGTTGTAACTGTTTCTGTTGTTTTGGTAGTTAAATCTACTGTTGGTGTAGCAGTTGTACTCCAGCAAATACCACGGGCGGTAACTGCTGCTCCACCATCGTCTGTAACATTTCCACCACTTGTGGCAGTAGTAGTAGTTATGGCAGAAGCTGTGGTAGTAGTTATGGTTGGTACAGTAAGTACAGTTGGCACATTATCCTTAACGCAACGCACTGAGAACCCAGTCGCCTTGGGTACGTAGTACACACCCTCTTCACCGTAGTCGTAATAGTCGTTACAAAACACGAACCTGCCTATGGCAAGAAAACTAATTTCCTGGGTAGAACTCCACCACATTGCGGCGTTAGTACCTTCGAAAGTACCATCGTAGTCACGGGTGCCACCCGGAAGAGCAGAAAAACCGGCTTTTCTCATGAAATCACCGGCTGAACTCAAGCCACCCAGATAGGTAGTAAGGGTAGTCCATTCGGCATGGGTAGGTACATGCCAACCCACAGGAGCAATGTTGCGTAAATCGGTGACAGCATACCAGTTGTATAGGTGGCCGTACTTGGTACCGTTGGCAGGTAAGTTGGAGTAATCACACCAGGCACTGGTTGATAAACCAGCCCATGCAGTATTATCTGTTACGTTGGTTATAGCTTCTCCATTTCGGTAATGGGTGGTTTTTAGATTTTCTGCCATCCAGGTTTGTGTACCAATGGTCACTGAAGTATAGTAGTTCCCATCGGCATCGGTGAAGTCAACAAAGCCAAAATTCGTAGTTTTACTTTCGGTAGGTATATCTGTTACAATGGTACTATTATTGCCTGAAACCGCTTTGTATAACAATTCGTCGCCTGCTGTATATATCATTGTGGTTGTACCGGGTGAGGAACTTTTGCTTTTTTGTTGAGCAGAAGACAATGGTTTTTCAGTGCCAGTATATGTTATTTCCGGTTTACTTAGAGAAGCTTTTTGATTCATCATTTTGGCAGTATAAGAGAATCCATTGCCTGATACTTGAATGACAAAAAAACCGTTTGGCAACGAAAGTTGAAACGAATTTACACCCGTTTGCAAATTTTCAGTAATTCCGGCTATCTTTCTGCCGTCAAGGCTAAAGGCATTGATTTGGGTTACACCTGCTTGTTTTGCAAAAAATGATAAAGTGGATTTTCCTTCCTCTGAGTTAGCGTACACTCGAATAGTTTCATCAGTTGCATTCAGCTGTTCATCAGCGGTTAATACATTAATTAAATTCAATACATTTCCAGCAGGTACTGTTACCATAGTCTTTTTCGTGAAGTTTTGGACAATTACACTGTCAACTGTTGTACTTGCTCCTACACCGGTAAATGTAATAGTGTAATCTGACGCAAAACAAGGTAAATTTGCTACTAATAAAAGCGACAAAACAAATAAAGTAGTTCTTTTCATAAATGTTGATTTTTAGATATATAATTAATTTTTCTTGATTGAATATTTAAATTCTTTGGTAAACCATATGGAATACTTTAATTAGAAAGCAGGCACTTTATGCATAAACTGAAAGTTTTTTTCTGCTGTCGATAGATTTGACAAATTATAAAATTTTTCTTTCTAATATTAACACTGATTACCAATGAATTATCATTAACAATACACAATAAGGTGTTTGTTTTTTGGTTTATTTGAAATATAATTTTCTTCAACGTTGACTTAATAATTTGTAAAAATACAAAATTTTTTTATTAAAAAGCAAAAAAAAAATCCTCTCATTTTTTTAAATGAGAGGATTTTTCTATTATTAAGAACGAAAATGAATTATTTCACAAAATAATCTTTCACTTTATCGTTGTGTACAATTTCTTCCTGGAACATATACGCACCGGTTTTTGGTGATTTCACCATTTTAATAACCTTTGCGAATGCACGACCTTCACCTTTTTGGAGAGATGCTACCGCTTTCTTTGCCATGATTCAATATTATTTAATTTCTTTATGAACTGTTACTTTTTTCAAAATGGGGTTGTATTTTTTCAACTCCATACGTGCCGGCGTATTTTTTCTGTTTTTCACAGTAATATAACGTGAAGTTCCGGGCATACCGCTTTCTTTATGCTCTGTGCATTCCAAAATCACTTGGATTCTTGCTTCTTTCGACTTTTTTGCCATGGTGTAATTCCTCTACTAATTATGCGTATAAATACCCTTTATCTGACGCTTTTTTGATGGCAGCATCCAATCCAATTTTGTTGATAGTACGTAGTCCGTTAGCTGACACGTTCAAGCTAATCCAGGTATCTTGCTCTACCCAATAGAATTTCTTTGTAAACAGGTTCACATCAAAGGTTCTTTTGGTACGACGTTTTGAGTGTGATACGTTGTTTCCTACCATTGCTTTTTTACCGGTAATCTGACAAATTTTTGACATTTCTATATCTTTTTATTTTTTACATTTTTTCTCAAAAACAGTGTGCAAAAGTACACTATATTTTTCATTAATACAAGTATTTTCAGCTATTAATTTCAACATTTATGCTCAATTTAGAGCTGGAACGAATTAATTAGCTGATAATGTAACGATTAAATCATATTAATTCTTTCAACATGAGCAATGCAGCTTGCGTGGCTCGATGTATATTTTGTTCGCGCAGTGCACCAAAATGAAATTCCCTGCTGATAGTTTTATCTCTGGAACACACTGCAATCCAAACAGTTCCAACAGGTTTTTCGAAAGTACCACCAGTAGGACCGGCAATTCCTGAAGTTGCAATAGCCACATCGGATTTTAATAATTCTCGAACACTAATTGCCATTTGCTCAACAACAACCTGGCTCACAGCACCATATTTAATTAAATCTTCAGGCAAAACTTGCAAAACAGTTGTTTTCACTTCGTTTGAATATGCAACAACCGAACCTTTAAAGAAATCGGAACTCCCGGGTATTGACGTAAATCGGTGCGCAATATTTCCACCGGTACAACTTTCAGCAGTAGCAACCATCATTCCTTTTAATTTCAACATATTGCCAATCAAATTTTCTATTGCAATATCTTCTAAAGCTATAATCGCCTCTCCAAGTAGCTGGTTCAATTCTTCAATTTGCTGATTCATTGAAAACTCCAACGCAAGCAGATCGTCTGAAATACCACTCAATCTCAATTTTACTACTCCATAGTCAGGCAAATAAGCCAACGAGATATTCTTAGGCAATTCAGTTTCCCAATTGGCAATTTTCATTGCCAGAGCAGACTCTCCATACCCGTAAACCTGAACGGTTCTATACAGTATCGACGGCGTATTAAAATGATTTTGCAATCTTGGAATTATCTCCGCACTCATTGCTTGCTTCATTTCATAAGGAACTCCGGGCATTGAAACAATCACTTTTTCCTCTTTTTCAAACCACGTAACGGGTGCTGTTCCAACAACGTTCTGAATAACAGTGCAATTTTCGGGAACCATAGCCTGAGCCCTTGTTAGCTCATTAATCACAAAATTAGGTCGCGACGAAAAAAGTTGTTCAATATTCCTGATAACCGATTCATCAAAAATCAATTTTGAATCAAAAAATTTCGCCAGCGTTTGTTTCGTAATATCATCGTTTGTAGGTCCAATTCCTCCGGTAAATAAAACGACATCAGCTCTCTTCAAAGCCATTTGAAGCGACTCAATGATATGATCTGCATTATCGTGCACCGAGGTAATCTGCGCTAACTCAAAACCGACCTTATTAAGTTCCACAGCCATCCAGGCTGAATTGGTATCTACAATCTGACCAATCAGAATTTCATCACCAATGGTAATTATTTCTACCTTAACACGATTCATCTCTGTAATTTTTTAAAGTTCATTAAGTTGGAAAGCTTATTAAGTTAGAAAACAAAAGGTTTAGTATAAAATCACTTTAAACTTTATCCTTTATGAACTTTCAACTCTGTATCTGCAATTTCCAATTGTTCAAACCACTCAGTACCGAATTTACGAATCAAAGGCTCTTTTAAAAACTGATATACAGGGATTTTTAATTTACCGCCCAACTTCCGTGCACAATTACAAACGCTCCAGCGGTGGTAATTTACAGCCATAAATTCGTCATATTTCTGCAACCGTACAGGGTACAAATGACAGGAAATAGGTTTATAAAAATCCGTTTTCCCTTCTCGAAAAGCTTTTTCGATGGCACATTTACAAGTACTATCACCATCAATATAGGTAAAAACACATTCAGCCCCATTGACTATTGATGTTACCGGTTCACCATCATCGTCAATATACGAAACACCCTGATTGCGAATCACCTCTTTAGAAATTTCGGTCAAATCATCCCAAATAAGAGGTAGCAATTCTTCAATAATCTTGACTTCTTCCTCCTCAAGTGGAGCACCATCGTCACCTTCTATACAACAGATTCCCTTGCAAGAAGTCAAATCACAAACGAATTTTTCATCCAGCAAATCAAGGCTTATTATAGTATCATCTATCTGTAACATATTTTTAATTTTAAAATCTGCAACTTAAAATCTAAAGAGCTCATAACCATCATTACGAGAATAAAATAGTGATTGCAAATATATTTTAATTACTTTCTTCATGCCATTTCAACATAGGCAAACGTACCGGCATAATCGATCAAATGAATAAAGCTCATATTTATCGGATTAACACTAAACTATAAATAATTATAAAAAAGAAAGCGCATCAAATATATTTGACACGCTCCATTCACTATTTTCAAAATCTTACTTCTTTGCAGGAGCAGCAGGCGCTGGAGTTTTAGTTGCTTCAGGTTTCTCTCCAAAATTTGGAGCTACAACACCCGGCTCAGTTTGTTTTGCATGTTGAACCTGCTCTTTAATTTCCGACTCGCTTGTTGCAGCAGGCTTGCTATTATGTACACCAACAGCTGCAACAGACAATACAACAACTGTTATAACCAAACCCCAAGTTGCTTTTTCAAGAAAATCGGTAGTTTTGCGAACACCCATAATTTGATTCGTTGACGAAAAACCGGCAGCTAAACCACCACCTTTAGAGTTCTGAACCAAAACTAAAAGCGTAAGCAAGATTGAAGCGATAACGATTAGAATAACAAGAAGAACGTACATAATATTGTTTATTTTTTTGAGTTTGCAATAACTTTTTCTAAAAATCGAATTTGGTCTGCAAAGTAAACACTTTTTTTCGGATTATTCAAATTTAAGACCTTCAATATTTCAACTGCGTCTATGTATTTGCGTTCTTGAATCAGTTTTTTAGCCCTGTTTTCAGAAAATTCATGATCTTCTAATGAAATTTGCTTTTTTGGGGCGGGATTCTCTACTTCAATATCACATGCAACAGCTATTTCTGAAGTTTTATTAACCGTACAAGGGGTATTTGAAACAACCATTGTTCGTGCAGATCTTAGTCGGTCGGCCAGATTTTTCAACGTCTGTTTTGCATCATCTCCGTGCGATTCTAAAGCATTAATCATATCAAAATATTCACCTGATGATTTTGATGTCTTCTCCCTGAGATAGGGTTTTGTTGAAATCCTTTTATCTGGATGAATATAATAATACAACCAACGCCGATTAGATGAATATAAAGAAGAAAATTTCAAATTAGCTGCGAACAATACGGTACCGGAGTGTTGCATTGCTTTTACATAAAACAATCTTGCAGGTGCGAAATAAGGATACAAATCAACTAACTCTTTTAAATCAGGCATGTTTTGAGAAGCCACCAACTCTGGCTGCCTAACAAGTGATATAAATTCCTCGTGAGTCATAGATTTTGATATGATTTAGAATTATCTCTGTCCGAAATATTTATTAGAATCACCATTTAGCGACAGTATCATTATAAATATTATCTACGATATCTGCCACCATAATTTTCATCAACTCCTCCTGAACATCATCAAGCCTTCTACTACTTTCAAATGTCTGATATGCAGTATATTTTTTTTCATAGTCATCATCCGGATTTTTATTGTTCGAAAAACGCACATCGACAGTCATTGTCAACTTTGTTTGGGAAGAATATGTATCAGCACTAATAGCCATTGGTGTTAACTGATATCCAACAATCGCACCTTCAAGATGCATATCGCCACCTTTTTTGATAATTTGCAAACGTGTTTGCTTTGTGTATGCATCTCTTAATGACTCACTAAAAGTTTGAGCTAAAGGCGGATAGATCAATTCTGCAGTGTTCGGAAAATCAGAAATTGAAATTGTTTTCGTTTTTGTATAATCAATTGATGATCCATTAAATTTATATGAAATACTACAAGACACAAGACTAAAGGATATAACACTTACAACCAGCCACATTGCCAATTTAATTTTATTCACTTTCTTTACTTTGCGTATAATTCTAATCTTATTCAATTCCATATTCTTTAATTTTCCGATACAAAGTCCTTTCAGATATTTGCAATTCATCTGCAGCAGCTTTGCGCTTACCCCTGTGTTTTTCCAACGTTTGTTTTATCATTTTTCGTTCCATATCTACCAGTGTCAAAGGCTTTTGGCTTTCATCTTCATGATATTCCTCTGCATCCTGATAACTTTCAACATCATCTGCATGGCTTACAAATGGTTTTGACTCACGAACAGATTTTTCAGACTTATAATCCATCGCAGAATTTGGACTTGTAAAAATCTTTTCACTTTGCTTTAGAAAATTGGGAGAATAATGACCCTCACTAGTTTGAATATCAGATTGCGAACTACCCATTATATCATTAACCAGCTTTTTCAAATCATTCATATCTTTTTTCATATCAAAAAGCACTTGATACAAAATTTCCCGTTCACTGTTAAATGATTTTTGTTCTTTACCGGAAGATGAAAACAACGCCGGAAGACGTTCCATTTCATCTTTTGGCAAATAAGCTCGTAAGATCTGCGCTGTAATCTCTCTCTGTTGTTCAATCACTGAGATTTGCTCAGTAATATTCTTTAATTGACGTACATTTCCGTTCCAATAATAATTTGAGAGAATACTTTTAGCTTCTTCAGTCAATTTGACTGGTGGCATACGGTATTTTTCGGCGAAGTCTGAGGCAAACTTACGAAACAACAATACAATATCCTCCTTTCGTTCGCGCAACGCAGGAACAGCAATTGGCACTGTATTTAAACGATAAAATAAATCTTCGCGAAATTTCCCATCTCGTATTGCCTGCGACATATTTAAATTCGTCGCTGCTACTACACGTACATTCGTTTTAAGGGTCTTGGATGAACCAACTTTAATAAACTCGCCTGTTTCTAATACGCGTAACAATCTGACTTGAGTTGAAAGTGGCAATTCACCAACTTCATCCAGAAAGATAGTCCCACCGTCAGCAACTTCAAAATAGCCTTTTCGATCAGCTGTTGCACCGGTAAACGAACCTTTCTCATGACCGAACAATTCGGAGTCAATTGTACCCTCAGGAATTGCTCCACAGTTCACAGCTATGTACGTACCATGCTTTCGATGGCTGTAATAATGGATAATCTGTGGAAAGTTCTCTTTTCCTACACCACTTTCACCGGTGATAAGTACAGACAAATCTGTAGGTGCTACCTGAACGGCAATATCTATAGCTCTATTTAGCAATTCAGATGCGCCTATAATTCCAAATCGTTGCTTTACTGCCTGTATTTCTGAATGTTGCATAGAATTTTATAATTAGTATACTGTAATTATGACAAAAAAGCATGACAAAATTACTAATAATAATAGAAATTGAGTAGTAATTGTTCAAAAAAAAAAGAAACAACATGCTAACATTCCACTAAACTAAAAAAGGAAGTGATAAATTACACTTCCTTTAATAAATCCTCAAAAACTATTTATTTTGTTTTACCCTTCAATGCTTTTTTAATACCTTCACTTGCCTTTTTAGCAGTTGGATTTGCAGGATCAATTGCTAAAATTTTATTCCAATAAGACATTGATTGGCTATTATCTTTTTGGAGTAAGTAATAATAACCCAAATAACTGTAACATTCTACAAGCACCTGATTGAATTTCGCATCGGCTTTAGATTCAGCTAATGCTGCAGTCTGTTCATAAAACGGCTTAGCTAAACCTAAAGAAGTTTCAGGGTCAAGTGCAGAATTGGTACGTGCACGCCAGAAATTTCCTCTGTAACCAATTGATTCTTTTTGTGCGATAGTTGCAAAAATACTATCAGCTTTCAGTAAAGCACTTTTCTTAATAGCTGCATCTGTTGTTTTTGCATCGTTTCCCAGCCCATAATACTGCTTTCCTAAGTTCATCATTATATCTGGGGTCTTTTTCTCTTGTGTAAGCGAATTCACATACTTAGTATAAGCTTCAATTGATTTAATGTAATTAGCTTTCTCACTGTACATATCTGAAATGTCTTTCCATAAATCTGTTTTAGTTGAATCAATTTGCAATGCTTTTTCGAATTGAGGAATTGCCAAATCGATTTTATTACTATCACGCAAAGCCTGACCGTAATATCTGTAATCCATATAAGTGAATTCAGGATTTTCTGTATTATTAAAGAATAATTTTGCAGCAACTAAAGCTTCAGCAGTTTTTTTTAAATCAACATTATTATACATTGCTAATCTGTTGAAAGCCGGATTTTTAGGAGACATTGCTAATCCTAAATTAGTTACCTCTAATGATTTTGTAAATTCACCACCCAAAAATAATGCAAATGCATATTTAGTTAAGTCCATTACATTTGAATTTCCTGACTTTAAATAATTCGCATATAGTTCAGCTGATTTTCTAAAGTTATTTGTTGAATAATAAATATCAGCTAATTCCCTGTCAACCAACAAGAATGAAGGTTCTTTCGATTTAAGTAATTCTAATTTTTCAATAGCAAGGGGAGTATTTACACTTTTATATGCACGCGCATATTTAATATAAGCTTCCTTGCATTTATCATCAAAATAAATTGCCTGCTCATAATTTCTACAAGCTTCACCAATATTCTTCTTTTCCTTTTCAATATCACCCAAAACAATATATACTGGAGCATATTTTGTTTTAATAGCTTTAGCCATTTCTTGATAGATAACAGCTTTATCCAATACACCATTGAATAAATAAGCATTAGCTATAGCAATATAAATATCTACGTTCTTTTTGTTTTGCTTCAGTTTAAGTATGTTTTTGAAATCTTGTTCAGCAACCTGAACATCTGATTTTATTTTCAACATTGTCAAGCCAATAGAATTCAATGAATTTAACGGATCGGCAGCCAATCCTTTGTTAAAATAAAAAGCCGCAGAATCTAACTTATTATCTGAAAAATAAATATTTCCTAAGTTGAAACAAGTTTCAGCCCGAGAGGCTTTTTTTGTTGCAATTTCAGAAATTAACAGAGGTTTAGCCACAAGTGGAAAACCAGCACGATAGTAAGCAATACCTTGTCCATCTGAAGGAGATGCATTAACAGTAACGCACAGAATGTTTATTGAAAAAAGAAACCCTAAAAATAAAAAAATACGATTCATAGTAGCTTTATTGTTAAATATGTTTTAATTAATTATTGTTCATTATTAATATGTACAACTCTAATAGGCTGGGTAGCGGGAACTAATCCTGCTTTAAGAATAATTCGTTGACCTCTGTCCGATGTCATAAAATTGGTTATACTCGACGGTAGTGTTCCTCTTGGATCATTTAAAATTACATATATTGTTCTTGAAAGCGGATAGTTTTCATAAAACAAATATGCCTGATAGGGTTTATAGCTATTTTCAGGTTCAGCATTCTCCTGACTGCTAACTGACATTACCCTTACACTATTGTTAAAAGATAAATTTGTTGTATCTTTCGCATTGTTGAGCCAATTTACTCCAACAACTCCAATTGCATTTGGCGTTTTTGAGACATAATTAACAACCTCTTCATTTGTCTGTTGTGCATTTAATTCTTTGGATATAGGCTCACCAATACAAATAGAATCAATTGCATAACGTACAGTACTGGAATTTGGGTTATCAAATACAACTCTAAACTTACCTAATTTCGAAGAAGGATAAATTTCTTTCCAATTCTTTACTTTTCCGGTAAGTATCCTTCTCAAATCTACTACACTAATTAAGGTATCAGGATTTTGATTATTCACAATCAATGCAACACCGTCAATTGCAAGCTTATACGAACGTGGAGAGAATTTTTTATTCTTTAAATAACTGACTTCCTTATCTGATAACGGACGAGTAGCAACGACAACACGTACACTATCTTTCATCAACATATCAATAGCAGTAACCTCATCTGTATAAGTCGGAACAATATCTGCTTTGGGAAATTGAGCTTTAAAAACATCAATTTCTTCTTTAATAATAGGCTGAAAACTAACATCTACTGCCATTGGAATAACTCCGGAGGAGTAGGTATCAGTAAATTTGTCATTACTCTTTGTCTGACAAGAGACAAGTGTAATGACAAAGAATACTAAAAGAATACTGAACTTATACATACGTACTATTCCAGTTTGTATTTAATAGGTAATGTATAGTAAACTGATACATTTACCCCATTTTGTTTACCCGGAATCCAGTTAGGAAGAGATCTGACAACTCTGATAGCTTCTCTGTCGCAGGCAGGATCTAAAGATCTCAACACTTCAACTTTATCAACTACACCGGTTTTAGTTACAACGAATCGTACAATTACCATACCCTGAATACCATTTTCTTGAGCAATAACGGGATATTTAAGATTTTTAGAGATATAGGACAAAAGTTCACTTTCTCCACCCGGGAATTGAGGCATTTGTTCAATTACATCGTAAACCTTTTCTTCTTCCACCTGTGTGATTTCCGCTTTTATGTCAGCAATATCTTTACCGTTGACATCATCGTTACCTTTAACGTCGGCAATAGAGATAATACCTTTGGTATTGGTAATTTCTTCCTGGCTCTTCATTTCATCTTCAGTTTTTACTTCTTCATCCTTTTTTATGACCGGAGCAGTAAATTTCACCGAAGTTTTCAATGCCGGAGGCGGTTCTACAGATTCTACTTTTTTGACTTGGTTTTCTTTTACTTCAGCTTGTTTTAAATTAGTCAAAACATTAACGCCGTATTCTTCTTTCTTTTCCTGTTTGCTTTTAATAAAGTCAATCAGACCAGGAAGACTGAATCCAACCAAAGCCACAACGGTGATAATTAACATTGCTCTATTGTGACGTCTGTTAGACTCACTTCGCATTTTATATGCACCGTATTCTTTATTCTTACCTTGAAAAACGAGTTCTCGCCATTCAAAGGAAGTTAAATCAATTTTGCTCATTTTACTTTCTTTTTAAGCGTTAAACTAATTCGCAAACTTTGTTGAATAAGCACCTTTACTTTCTCTGTTATTAATCAAGAAATTATCGGCTTTATCAATTTTGACAATTGCATATTTTCCAATATTGCAAATTGACATCTCATCCAATGCATCAATCAGATTTTTATAGTTTGCAGAGTCAGTAGCTTTTATAACAACTGTAGGTGTACCTTTGCTATTTTTAAGCTTTGAAACCTCGTCTCTATAATCATTTTCTGATATCATAAGATCTTCTTTCTTCTTTTTCAATTCATTGATTTTGTCAACAACATCAATGTTTCTTTTAAGAAGATAGGCACGCAAACCATCCGGACCATACGAAGTCAGTTTTAAAGATGTATAATCCTTATAATTAGGTTGTCCTTCATAATAAAATATCGAATCTCCACCAGTTAACAAAACTGTAATAGCCTCTGAAGCTTTTACTTTAGTTTGCTGTTCTTCTGTGGTTTCTTTATTTGTCGGCATACTAATCTCCATCGTTTGAGGTTTACTCAACGATGTGCAGAGCATAAAGAATGTGATAAGAAGCATATTCATATCCACCATTGGAGTAAAATCCACGTGAACACTTATTTTCTTTTGCTTACTCCCACCTTTTTTCTTTTTTCCGCTGCCTTCCTTACTTTGTATTTCAGCCATAATTTTTTACTGTTTAATCTTTTTTGCAGATGATTGATTTTTCAACGATGTAATCAGGTTGTATCTGTTCTCATTCAAATCCTGAAGTGAGTTCATTACGTTTTTGATTACTTTGTAGGGCGTACTCTGATCTGCCTTTATAGCGATTCTCAAATCACGATTATTAATACGTGCGTTCTTAATCCATACTTTAAACTGATTATCAGTACTGTCATTAGGAATTCCGTAATTTAGCAGGATTTTGTCCTGTTCTTCGGCTTTCATGGATAGAAACTGCTTCATATTTTTTATTGGGACTCCGAATGTTTTTAGCACCTTAAACTTCTGAATTTCTTCAGGAGAAAATGTTATTCCGTATTCTTTGCCAACACTTTCCAAGGCATTAACCATATCGGCTTGTTTGTCCAAGCTCATAAACACCTTTCCTTTCGGATCAATTAATATCTGAAGGATATTAGTTTCGGGTATTTTGATTTCAGATACTGACCCTGGTGTTTTTACTGTAATTGGCTCTTTTTTCACGAACGTTGAAGTTAACATGAAAAAAGTGAGCAATAGTACAGTAACATCACTCATCGCGGTCATATCGATACGTGTACTCTTCCTTGCTACTTTTACTTTTGACATAATAGCATTTAGTTTAGAGGATGATTACTTGTGAGTTGCAGCAAATGTTTGAACGATTGAGAAACCTACTTCATCAATACAGTAAGTAATAGAGTCGATTTTGCTTGTAAAATAGTTATAAGAAACAACAGCCAAAGCACCTGTTAAGATACCGAAAGCTGTATTGATCAAAGCTTCAGAAATACCTTGTGATAAAGCGATAGAGTCAGTACCACCGGCACCTGCCAACGAAGCAAATGAACGAATCATACCAATTACTGTTCCTAACAGCCCCATCAAAGTACCTAATGTAGTAATTGTTGCAATAATCGGAAGATTTTGGCTTAACATAGGAAGTTCCAACGCGGTAGCTTCTTCAACTTCTTTTTGAATGGCAAGAATTTGTTGTTCTTTAGATAACGATTTATCTTCTTCAACTTCAGCATATTTAATCAATGTAGAAGTTACAACATTTGCTACAGAACCTTTTTGTGTATCACACAATGACTGAGCAGCAACTATATCACTTTTTACCAAAGCTAATTTAACATCGGATACAAATTTATCCAATTTACCTTTACCCTGTGCAGATTTAATAGCGAAGAAACGTTCAACGCTTAATACCAATACAGTAAGCAACAATGTTTGGATAAGTGGTACGATAACACCACCTTTATAGATAGTACCTAACAAGTCACCCTCAAGTGGATGGTTATTAGGATCGCCATTTAAAAAGTGTGACGAAGCACCGAAAATAAATTTGTAAATACATACAGCAAGTACAAAACATGCTAACATAACAAGACCTGAAGACTTGATACCAGTGAATTGTTTAGTCGTTTTTGATTGTTTTTGATTGTTTTCCATAACGTTTTTTGTTAATATTATTTGTTATTATAATTGATCAATTAAATTGAATATAAGCATTTAAGTAGTTACAAGTAAAAAGTTACAAATTATAAGTCTGATTATCTGAATATTGCTTTCATTAATCATATCTATAAATATTATTGATTACTTAGGTTAACTAAATTTCAAGAAAAAGTAAAAGAAGAAGATGTATGATTATTGGTATTTCATTTTTACTACTCGAAATCAACTAAATTAATACTCCCTATATTTTTTTATAGAGTGCTTCATGGTATCTTTTAAACAAAATGAACACAAAAATAACAACAAAATCAATACCACCATGTATTTTTACAATTTTTTATTGCATTTTTTTTAAATATCTATAGAACATAAATAAGTAGAATTTATTATTGTACAGTCTGTTAAAACGCTTTCATCAGGTTATAATATATTTTCAAGGTCAGATGGAATTCACAAAACAAAATTGAATCCTGTTTTGTGGGTCAAAATTGAATGAATTTTTTTTCATGTTCGTTTAATTTAATTGCTACTAGTGCTTAGACCGCCCTAGTTATATTGTTTGTTATATCTATTTTAAATAGCTCTTGTATTTAGGATTACAATTATCTTCGCTAACCGTTTGTTCCTAGAATCAAGAAGGCGAGATAAGATATCTCGCCTTCTATTCCGCCAACTTTACTCTTCTATTTAATTACATATCCGCCTCAACAGGAGTTAATACAAATATTTTCAATTCAAAATAATTTTTTGAGTAATTTTTTTAGCATTTTGAGTAATTGTAACTAAATAAACACCCGGTAGCAACCCTGATAAGTTGTTAGTTGCACTTGAATTCATCGAAACGATTTTTTGACCAATGGTATTGAATACTTCAACAAATGACCCATTATTCAGGATACCGTTGATTATTAGCTGGTTGTGACCATTCGTTGAAATCCATACATCACCGTTATCAACCGGATTGATTCCTGTAACTGATGAAGGAGCTTTGAAAATCAACGTGAATCGGGTGGTATTATATGAGCTTGGAGTTGAAGTAAATGTGTACACTCCACCATCACTCAAGTCTGTTACTACAGGATAATTTACATCCTTATAATCTTTGAGAATAATATGTGTGCCGGCCTCAAAATTACTGAATTCCGATGCCTTCAGACTATAAGTTGCAGTACCTAAGCGAGAAGTTGTGAATCCCAATGGAATTTCCGAACCATACGGTAAATTATTCAAACCGTTTATTACTAATTGTTGATTTCCGGCAAGCGTAAAGATTTCAGCAAGAGAAGTAGAGCCTGCAAACATTTTAGGTGAATCATACATGTCAAATCCGTTAGAAGCATTGGTATTTGAATAAATAATAGCTTCATCGGTATTGTTTCCAGTTGATACTTTTAAACGTAGTACGGACTGTTTTACAGGCTGAGTAGCCTTGGTTTTGAATATTCCATCTGGGACTAATCCCTGACTACCTTTATGTGATCTCATTGAATTATTTACTGTTAATGTTCCTTGTGTTAATCCATCCTTAACTTGCACCCAAAAAGCCTGCATGGGAGGTATATGATTATTGACAGTCACCCCATTATTACCTGTTCCAAGTTGACCATCAGCATTGTATGTATCAAATACATAATAATTATCTGCATTTTTCGATCGGTACCACATAGTAGTAAAAAAGCTGGTATTGCTAATCTGATCCCAGTCTAAGTAGGACGGGTATGGGTTACCTACCAGATTAAATCCTTCTTTGTACTGACCGACTGTACGGTAAACTGTAATTGATTTCTCCCCTGTATTTAAAGTACCGCCGCTAAATGTAACTGTAGTAGTGGCAGCCAAATTTGCTATATAACCTCTCAGAACATCTAGTGGAGTGGTATTGTTGATAATTTGAGGCCATAGAACTGTGCTTCCATGCGCTTCATCATCCCAATAAAGTTTGTTTGAAGTATAATTTAATGCATTAAACGTACTGCTGGTTGCCGCGCTTACAGGACTGCTGATATACCAGTTACGACCTGAAGGCAGGTATTGTTGAACACTGGCAGATCCTGCAGTTAGTGTTCCATTATCCAAAAAAGTAGCAGCACCAGTGGCATCACTTTGAAGAATAAATGCTCCTACCACAGTGAGTGTTTTTCCGGTAGCAAGTGTGATTTGAGCACCCGGATATGCGGTTATAGATTTCACTGTTACAGTAGCATCTACGGTAAGCACTCCGGTAGATGTTACCGTTACATCGGTAATGGAAGAAGGATAATAAGGTGATAAAGGTTCAGTAGTCGAAATAGTAACAGACGTTGGTGCGGGTGTTAGCGAATTCGATGGCGAACTTGGAAGACTTGTCCCTGCTGCATTAGTGGCAGTAACGGTAAAAGTATAAGCCGTTCCATTGGTTAAACCGGAAATAACTATCGGACTGGTAGTGCCTGTTGCGGTAAAACTACCGGTACTGGAAGTTACGGTATAATATGTAATGGGTGACCCACCATTACTGGCTGGTGGAGTAAAAGTAACTGTAGCCTGCGTGTTGCCGGTAGCAGTTGCTATACCTATTGTAGGGGCATCCGGTACGGTATAAGGTGTTACTGAATTTGATGCTGAACTTGCAGCACCTGGACCCGCTGCATTAGTGGCAGTAACGGTAAAGGTATAAGCAGTGCCATTTGTTAAACCGCTTACGGTGATAGTTCCACTTCCTGCCTGAGTTAATGTTCCTGTAATATTACCCGGCGATGAGGTAGCTGTATAACTTAAAATGGTTGACCCACCATTACTTGCCGGTGCTGTAAATGAAACCGTAGCCGTACCACTAATTCCCGAAACAGCTGCTGTTCCAATTGTTGGTGTACCGGGAACGGTACGAGGTGTTCCAGCTGTACTTGAAGTCGCTGTTCCATCTCCATATGAATTTACCGCTTTGAGTTGAACATTGTAGGTTGTACCATTGGCAAGTGTTGTTATTATTATCGGACCGGTGGTTTGCGCTGGTGAGCAAGCCGTAAACGTGGAACCACCGTCAGTAGAATATATATAATTGGTAATGGCAGAACCACCAGCATTTCCTGCTGTAAAAGCTACAGAAAGTTGACCATTACCCGGAGTAATTGCTGTTATTGTGGGTGCACAGGGAGTAAGTTTGTAGAAATAGAGGTTATCCATGTAGAAAGTACCGCTACTAGGCACATCAATTCTTATTTGGTCAACAGCCGTTGTACAATCAGTAGGCGGCGTCTTATAGTTTGTTAAAGCTATATCTTTACTATTCCATTGATTTGCAGTAAGAGTACCCAAAGAAATTAAACTTGATGTAACACTAGCACCTATAACTAAGGCAACTGTAACACTAGTTGCTGTAGTTGGATATATATCTATATGCAAATAGGTCATAGTACTAACATCCAAGGTAGAAGGAGAAGCAAAAAGTGACGTTCCACCATCAGCCATAATAGAAGATGCATCAAACTTTTTAGCATTTCCACCATCGGCTAATGTAGCAGCTGTAATAGTACAATCTCTCCAACCTGTCCATGAAGCAACTGTTGTAGCAGGAGTATAAGTATCGCTATAAATTGATTTTACATTACAATCAGAGTAAGATGGAGTTGGGGATGCTGGAATACCAGGTGTTACCGAATTAGATGCAGCACTTGCAACACTTGTATCAAAGGCATTCGTTGCTTTAACAGTAAAGGTATAAGCCGTGTTATTGGTTAAACCTGTAATAACTATCGGACTGGTAGTGCCTGTTGCAATGATACCGCCGGGACTGGAAGTTACGGTATAACCTGTAATGGGTGAACCACCATTATATGCAGGAGGTGTAAATGTTACGGTAGCCTGAGCGATTCCGGCTGTAGCTGTTCCAATTGTAGGTGCATTAGGTGCTGTAGGTGTGTAAAAGTAGAGGTTATCCATGTAGAAAGTACCGGCACCACTCGGAGTTCTAAATCCTACTTGTTTTAAAGCCGTTGTAAAACCAGTATAGCTTGTCAAAGCTAAATCTATACTATTCCATTGATTTGCAGTAAGAGTACCCAAAGAAACATAACTTGATGCACTACCAGCAACTAAGCAAACATCAATAGTAAATGCTGTAGTTGGATAAACATCTACATGCAAATAGGTCTTACCACTAACATCCAATGTAGAAGGAGTAGTAAAAGCGTCAGGTGCTCCAGCACAATTTCCTGAAGCAGTTGAAACCATTTTTTTAGCATTTCCACCATCGGCTAATATATAATCTGTAAGAACCATATCCCACCACGTACGATATGTAGTAGTTACCGCAGGAGTATAAGCATTACTATAGAGTGAAATTACACTAGTTGCAGTTGGTGTGGGTGATGCTGGAATGACATAAGGCGTTACCGAGCCGGAAGCAGTACTGGCAGGACCTGTACCTGCTGCATTAGTAGCAGTAACGGTAAAGGTATAAGCAGTGCCATTGGTTAAACCAGTAAAGTTGAAAGTTCCACCTCCGGACTGATATAATATACTTGTTATTCCACCCGGTGAAGAGGTAGCTGTATAACTTGTAATGGCTGAACCACCATTGCTTACCGGTGCTGTAAATGTAACTGTAGCCGCACCGCTTATTCCCGAAACAGCAGCTGTTACACTTGTAGGGGCACCCGGAACGGTACAGGGAGTTGCAGCTGTACTTGAAGTTGCTGTTCCATCTCCATATATATTTACTGCTTTCAGTTGAATATTGTAGGAAGTGCCATTGGCAAGTCCTGTTATTACAACCGGACCGGTGGTTTGCGTTGGTGAGCATGCAGTAAACGTGGAACCACCGTTCGTAGAGTATTTATAATTGGTAATGGCCGAACCACCTGTAGAACCTGCTGTAAAAGCTACAGAAAGTTGACCATTACCCGGAGTAATTACTCCAATTGTTGGTGCACCGGGAGTTGTAGCAGGTGTTACTGAATTTGATGCAGCACTTGCCACACTTGAACCTATGATATTGTTTGCTTTAACGGTAAAGGTATAAGCTGTACCATTAGTTAAACCGGTAAAGGTGAAAGTTCCACTTCCGGACTGTGTTAATGTACTTGTTATTCCACCCGGTGAAGAGGTAGCTGTATAGCTTGTAATAACCGCCCCACCATTATATGCAGGAGCAGTAAAAGAAACCGTAGCCGTTCCGCTTACACCGGTAGCAACTGCTGTTACAATTGTAGGTGCATCAGGAACTGTAGGTGTGTAAAAGTAGAGGTTATCCATGTAGAAAGTGCCGGTACAACCCGTAGTTTCAAATCCTACTTGATTCAAATCTGTTAAACCTGTAGTTCCCAAACTACTTAATAGAATATCTTTACTATTCCATTGATTTGTAGTAAGAGTTCCCAATGAAAGAAAACCTGTTGTTTGTCCATGCGTAGCTGTAACTAATTTAACCCCTACAGTCATTGTTGAAGTTGGATAAATATCTACGTGCAAATAGGTCTTACCACTAACATCCAACGTAGCAGGAGAAGTAAAACTGTTAGCTCCTCCACAACTTCCTGTGGCGGTTGAAACCATTTGTTGAGCATTGCCACCATCGGCTAATGTATAAGGTGAAAGAACCATATTCCACCAAGAAGCAAATGTAACAGTTGTAGCAGGAGTATAAGCATTACTATAAAGAGAAATTACACTAGTAGCAGTTGGAATTGGTGATGCTGGAATGATAGATAAGGTTGTAAAACTGACTTCGGTACCATAACCCGTACCGGAACTATTGGTTGCATAAGATCTTACATAATAGGTAGTGCCTAAAGAAAGACTGGTTAGGCCACTGGTAAAAGTGCCGGTACCAGTACCAATAGCGTCTGAAGTTTTTGTTGACAAATCCACTGTTGGTCCAGTTGTAGTACTCCAACAAACGCCACGGGCAGTAAGATCACTTGAGCCAACATCAAGAACATTTCCGCCGCTGGAAGCGGTATTTCCAGTAATTGCACTTGCGGCTGTGGTGGTTCCAAGCGTGGGTACACAAGTTCCCCAGGTAATATCAGATGGCAAAGTAAATACTCGACCAACACCAGAAAACGTAATTTGTAAACCTTGATAAAAAACTGGCACTGTGGTTGAATTCAATGTGATTGTAAGGGTTTTTTGATCAGAACTTAAAGTTTTAATAATACTAGGTTCACTATTAACTTGTTGATTAGTTGAACCATTTACCGTCACCCAAGTTCCGTCATAAACACCTTCCATAATAGTACTAGATACGACTTTTAGCACATAAATATTACTTGAAGGAGATGACATACTGACTGAAACATTATAAGCTCCGCTTGTAAGTGTTTGAGAACAATACTGAGTTGCCGATATAGTAGAACTTAATGCAATAATACTTATGCAAACAAGAGCAAAGCGTTTAATCGAATTTCCCAAAGCTACTTTAGCAGCTAGTAAGAGGGATGATTTTTTAATTTTTTTCATTAAGTAATTTTTTTAGCCATATAATAATCAAACAAAACTGAAATTAATTTTTAAATAACTGAACTTCGACGAAGTAATACCGATTGCACAAATGATAATAAATAATAGAAAAATATAATGTTGTACTTCAAACTTCTTCACTGGTGCGGGGTTGTAACCTGTGCCAAACATATAAATTAAAATAGCACAAGTTGCATATCTGAGCTAGCAAGTGAACTGCGTTGAAAAAAATAAGATGTACTCTTAAATAATACACGAAATTATTACTTCCTTACTTAATTCAACTTTACTAAAACAAAATTTGAACCCAAGATGTTTAAACTAGCTGCCGCTAGTTTATACCCGTGTCAAACATATAAATTAAAATAGCACAAGTCGCAGAACTGCTCTAGCGAGGTCAAAACTAAAATATATCATTCTATATTTCGAAGTACTAATAATAACAATCGGTATAATTTAACGTATTTACATCCAAGTAAAAAACAATATATCAATATAGTAAAGTCGTTGATATTCAGCAATTTTGTGTCTCAAAAAAACCTATACAATATGTTCCGCCACAAAGATACAATAATACTTTCAAATATCTAATACCGATTATATATATAACATTGACCAATTTCGACTTCGTCTCATTGTACTATTTATCTGTTCTCAATCGGGGTTAATTCTACTTTACTAAATTAGATTTTATTAATGTCTGAGGCATTATATAAGTAATGAAAATAACCCGTAGTGCATTTGGAAAAAGTTGTTTTATTTAATCGGGGCTAGCCCCGCGCCCCACTTCATTTTTTTTCTTGATAAAAAAAACGAAGCAAAAAAAATCAAGACTTCACCCGCTTCTCTCAAAAAACTAGTGCTCAGTTGGCTAAAACTGTCCAAACTCACTCCTTCGTCGCTCAAACAAGACAGTTTCAAACGCCAACTTCACTTGTTTTTTGGTTCACCAGATGAGGTCGAAATGACCACTCCGTTGATTTGCTATTAGATTTCAATTTTCATAGATAAAATCAATCAAATGCACTACGGGTTAATGAAGATAATATAATGATATATTTCTTAATTCCGACCTCTCCCTAAATCCCTCTCCTCGGGCTCTGTCCCTAAAAAAGGTGCAGAGCACCGACACATTTGTAGAAATTTGTCATACATATAAAACCAGAGGTGCAGCGCACCGAAACATTGTATTTGTAAGTATATGAAAAACAGAACACCAGTATAATCAATTGGATATTACGGTGCTCTGCACCTAACGAAAATATATAACGTTAAATTCTACCTATATAACGGGACTCTGTCCCTTAAAAAGGTGCAGAGCACTGACACATTTGTAGAAATTTGTCATACCCAAGCTAACGCGGTTTTGTACCACGCCAAACATCTAAATTAAAATAGCGCAGGTGGAAGACCTGCGCTATCAGTTAGATAATGATATGAAGTTGATTTATCAACAAAGATTACAAATTCACTATCATAAAAGCTTTAGCTTAACCCATTTTAAAAGGATCATTATTAAAATACTCGGGTGCTTTAAAGTCAGATTTCGTCTCATAAGCCGGTGGTGCAGATTCCAGAGCCAAAGAAATTTCATTGTCGAGCATAATTTGCTCAATTACAGGCGAATGATAGCTGCGTTTTTTGTTTGTTTGCAAAGTAGTTTCCATTTTATTCCAGTTTTTATAATTCATTCTTGTTATTTTTCTACGTAAGTTTTTAAAAGAAAATAAGTAATCATTAATATTTATTGATATGTTTTCTGAAAGCAATATTCAGATAAACAGACTTGTAACTCGTAACTATTTACTTGTAACTACTTAATTAATTAAAAATTAATTTTTTTGTTATACACTTTCCTGCATTTACAACCTTCACCAGACATGCACCTGCACTAATCGGAGTATTAAATACAGTAGTATGGCTTGTCAGATTCTTTGTAACCAACGGTTTACCAACAACATCATAAACTGTAACAAAACTTTGATCTGTCAAACCGGATACACAGTTAACAACGATTTGATTATTTTTGTTTTTATTTATGGAAATATTTTGGTTGTTGATATCATTTATATCCGTTGTTATAGAGTTAGTTTTAAAAACAATACTGAAACGGTTAGCTGCCGAAAAAATACCGGAAGTAAAACTATACGAATTATCCAATGTAAGTTCTTGTTCTGTATTTAGCAAGTTGTCCTTCAAGACAACTACAGTGCCATCATCAAAGTTGCTTATTTCAGTAGCTTTTATTGTAAATGTATTCGATTGACCTGGAGTAAATCCAAGTGGAATTTCGGTATCAAAGTTCACCTTTTTCAATCCATTAATAACAAGATTTTCAGTTCCGACCTGAGTGTAAATTTCCGGAACAACCGGGTTCGCATTTGTCATTTTAGGTGAATCATAGGTATCAAAACCATCTGAAGCATTCGGATTGAACAATATTATTGCTTGGTCGCTGTTAATACCATTAGATACTTTCAATCGCAATAATTTTTTTATTGATTGAATGGCAGAAGGTGCTTTAAATTTATTGGTAGTTACATCATTGTGTGAGCGCATTGCATTTGTAAATGTAAGCGTTGCATCAGATTGTCCTTCTTGTACTCTCACCCAGAATGCCTGCATTGGAGGAATCAGATATGATCCCGTATTTACACCATTTTGTATATATAAATCTTCAACTGCATTATACGTGTCGAAGGTGTATGCACCAGCACCGGTTTTGGTTCTGTACCATATAGTTGACAATACTCCCGAATTGGCGGCATAAGCCTGATACCAGTCAAGATAAGAAGGATACGGATTCCCTACCAGATTGAAACCTTCTTTAGCTTTGCCGGTTGTGCGAGTTAAAGAGATAGATTTATCTCCGGTATTCAAAGACCCTGCAAATGTGACTGCTCCGGTAGTAGTTGGAGGAACTGCACCATACCCTTTCATTGGTGTCAGTGTTGTACCACTACTCAAAATATCCCATGTTGCAGTCGGTTCAGTATAGGTTATTACCGTTGGAGCGTTAAGAGCAACAGTAGTTGCGGCTGTTACAGGGCTTGAAATATACCAGTTACGACTTGAAGTCAGGTATTGTTCAACATTGGTAGTTCCTGCAGTTAGTGTTCCACCGTTATCCACAAAAGTGGCAGTACCCGTGGCATCACTTTGAAGCGTAAATGCTCCTCCAACAGTCAGAGTTTTTCCTGCAGCAAGTGTGATTTTAGCACACGGATTTACGGTCATAGATTTCACTGTTGCATCCGCATCCACTGTAAGTTCCCCTGCAGAGACTGTTACATCGGTTGCTGAAGAAGGAAAATAGGATGATAGATTAGCATCGGTGGAAACACTAACAGTAGCGGGTGTAGGTGTTACTGAATTCGATGCCGAACTGGCAGTACCTGAACCTGCAGAATTGGTTGCAGTAACAGTAAAGGTATAAGCAGTTCCATTGGTTAAACCGGTAACAACTATCGGACTGGTAGTACCTGTTGCGCTGAAACCACCGGTATTGGAAGAAACTGTATAACCTGTAATATCAGAACCATTATTTGCAGGAGCGGTAAAAGCTACCGAAGCCTTAGCACTGCCGGCCGTTGCTGTTACGCTTGTTGGTACACCGGGGACAGTATATGGAGTACCCGAAGTACTACTTGTTGCTGTTCCGTCACCATTTGCATTCACTGCCTTGATTTGAACATTGTACGAAGTGCCATTGGTCAATCCTGTAATTACAATTGGACTGGCAGTTGTTCCGGTTTGACGAGTTGTCCATGAACTGCCATCAAATGAGTATTTATAGGTTGTAATAGCTGAACCGCCAGTTGCACCTGCTGTAAAAGCAACCGAAAGCTGACCGTCTCCGGCAGTAATTCCGGTAATGCTTGGCGCGCTTGGTGTGGTTGAAGGTGTTGCAGCAGTAATCCCGGTTGCCGTTCCATCAACACTTGCATTTACTGCCTTGATTTGAACATTGTATGAAGTACCATTAGTCAATCCTGTAATTACAATTGGACTGGCAGTTGTTCCGGTTTGACGTGTTGTCCATGAAACGCCATCAAATGAGTATTTATAGGTTGTAATAGCTAAACCGCCTGTTGCACCTGCTGTAAAGGCAACTGAAAGCTGACCGTCTCCGGCAGTTATTCCGGTAATAGTTGGTGCACTTGGTGTGGTATAAGGTGTTACCGAACCAGATGCCGAACTTGCAGCACTTGACCCTGCTGCATTGATTGCATTAACGGTAAAGGTATAAGCAGTGCCATTGGCTAAACCGGTTACGGTGATAGTTCCACTTCCTGCCTGATTTAACGTTCCAGAGCCACCGGCTGGTGAAGAAGTAGCTGTATAACTTGTAATGGCTGAACCACCATTTGAAGACGGAGCTGTAAATGCTACCGTAGCCGTACCACTTACTCCCGAAACAGCTGCTGAACCAATTGCAGGTGCGTTTGGAACAACGTTGTAGAAATAGAGGTTATCCATGTAGAAAGTACCGGTACCATTCGGAGTTCTAAATCCAACTTGTTTTACAGCCGTTGTATAACCAGCATAGTTTGTCACAGCTATATCTTTACTATTCCATTGATTTGCAGTAAGAGTACCCAAAGAAACATAGAATGAAGCTCCATCACTATTTCTAACTAAGCAAACATCAATACTAAGTGCTGTAGTTGGATAAACATCTACATGCAAATAAGCCATACTACTAACATCCAACGTAGAAGGAGTAGTAAAAGAGTCAGGTGCTCCGGCACAACCTCCTGCTGCGTATGAAACCATTTTTTTAGCATGGCTACCATCGGCGAATAAATAATCAAAACAATCCATTTGCCACCAATTACGATAGGTAGTTGTTGTAGCAGCAGTATATGCATCACTATAGAGTGAAATTACACTAGTTGCAGTTGCAGTTACAGTTGGAGTTGTTGATGCTGGAATAAATGTTGTAAAACTGACCTCAGTACCATAATTTGTTCCACCACCATTGGTGGCATAAGCTCTTACATAATAAGTAGTGTTTGCTGAGAGACCGGTTAGACTGCTGGTAAAAGAACCAGTGCCGGTGCCGTCTGAAGTTTTTGTTGCCAAATCCACTGTTGGCCCAGTGGAAGTACTCCAACAAACGCCTTTAGCAGTAACAGCACTTGAGCCAATGGCAGTAACATTACCGCCACTGGTAGCGGTAGTTGAAGCAACTGCACTTGCGGATGTGGTGGTAACGGTTGGTAATGTCTGAGTTGTAAAACTGACTTCGGCACCATAACTTGTACCGGAAGTATTGGTGGCGTAAGCTCTTACATAATAGGTAGTTCCTGCTGTAAGACCGCTTAGACTGCTGGTAAATGAACCTACACCCGAACCGTCGGTAGTTTTTGTTGCCAAAGCCACTGTTGGTCCAGTGGTAGTACTCCAACAAACGCCTTTAACGGTAACAGGACTTGCGCCTATGTCAGTAACATTACCGCCACTGGTAGCGGTAGTAGCTGTAATGGAAGTAGCTGTTACGGTAGCTGCAAGCGTTGGTGCGTCAAATTCATCCGCACCGATTTCATAAGTTCCTCCTAATGGTCGTGCATTTGCATCAATATCATCAGTTACACCTAAAATACTACTACCCACACCAATAGCAGGAGAAGTTGATTGTAGATGTAAATCTGTAGTAGCTGTATTCACATATAATGGATTATTAGCAGCTAGATTACCTCCTTGTCCATTGGCTTCACGAATAGCAGCAGGGTTTGTTGATGCTTTCCATGTGGCAAGCGAATATGTAGTTCCACTTAGATTAACAGCACCTGTCCCACTAGGATAATAGTAATGATTGTAATTCATTGCTGTAGATGTTGTTGCGTTCATAAGAACACAAGTTTTTGTACTACTAGAGGTATAAAATATATTATTTTGTATATCCCAATTGGTTAAAAAACTTGGAGCGACACCATAAACACATTCGTCATGAGTGTAGAATGAATTATTATATACTTTCAAACCCGTAATAGTTGTATTTACAATACCCCAATAAGTATTAAAAAAATTATTTCTAATGATTGTACTTGCATTAGCAGCAACAGCAGATCCAGAAACAATACCAATACCATAACCACCACCAGAAAATTTATTGCGTTCTATAATTAATACCGATGAAGCACCCGGAACTATCTGAACGGAAGCAGCAGTTCCTGAGGCAGCCAGAGCATTAAAACTAATCGTATTATCCTGCAATGTTAAAGAAGCACCAGCTACTATTCCTATCATATCATAAGTCGTATTACTTCTCGTAAGAGTACAGTTTTTTATAGTCAGTTGGCCCGCGGCATTATTAACTATAATTGACTGAATTGCA
>Ga0118677_10001343_pt1 | contig 52473 bp, 54 predicted proteins | sample AliMusrvi5mmetaG_FD_86154 | JGI IMG/M metagenome (GOLD analysis project Ga0118677, IMG submission 86154) | reverse complement strand
AGCAATATCAGCTTATGTGCTTATAACTTTGGTTAAAAAGCGCATGAATTTGGATATAAGTCTCTACACATTTCTACAAATCTTGAGTGTCAGTGTTTTCGAGAAAGTCCATATAAAACAATTAGTTATGAATTCCGTTTGCGCAGCTCAAGACACCTATACCTGTAACCAGTTGAATTTATTTGACTTATAACCGGACAGTAGTGATGACGGTATTTAATTTTTTATTCTGATCTTCGAAATCGTCTAAGCTCTTTTGCATAGAAAAACCTTGAAGTTTTACCAATTGATTTTCGGGAATTCTGCCCAGATTATTAACTTGCATGAGAACGTACGGGTATTCGAACCAGTTTTTTTTACTATCCAGCTGGAAACCACAGTCATAATGTTGTTTTATTGCGTTAGGCCCTAAATTCGATATCATTTTTTCATATTTTTCAATAATATCGGTAGGAATTTCAATCCATCCAGCTGGAATCGAAATTACATATCCATTTTTTTGAATATTCGCGCCATAAGCAACAGATGATATTGTCACCATGACAATAAAAAACAACAAAATTTCAATTCTTTTTATTTCCATGGTATTCACCTTTTTGCTGTGTCAAACGATAAATAGATTGATCCGCATAAACTGCTAATTTCTGAATTACTCAATAAAGCTTTGACGCAATGTATATAATATAAGTCGATTTGGAATTCCCATTACTCAATGTTGCAAGCTAATTTTACCCGAAAATTCTAATTACCCAATCAGGCGCACCAAAAAATAAGGACCACGCACCAACAGGGCCTGTAACTATAAAAAAAAGTGGAAACAAGCCAGCCAAAAACATCTTAAAGTTACCAAGCTGAATAGCCATCCACAACCAATATAGGTCACCAAGTCCGATTAGAGGATATATTACCATCAATGATATGCCCATGACACCTGCAAACAAATCTTTAATTTTATGTATCATTATCTCTTTTATTATACATGAAAATAATTCGAATAATCCGCCTAAATCACATATTTTGAAATATAACAGTAATCCGCAAAAAACAGGCTTATTCAAAAATTGATTAATCTGATGAAGAGCAATCAGTATATTTAATGCATCAGGTCATTCCATGCAGTTTTCGTCTGCATAAATGTCAATGATTTTATACGCTTCTTCCATTTTCATCATCATTGTATGTAGCTCGTACCCTCTGCGACTTGTTTAGATACGAATACCACGTAACGACAAATATAATACCTTTAAACATAGATTTTGCACCACCTATAACCAAGGTCTCGTTTACTGACGATGGAAAACCAGCCATAAAAGGTAGTATTGAGGCAAATAAAAAATATACCAAAGTAAACAAGATGTATTGTTTTGCTGTGTGGACTGCTCTTGGTCGTATCCGCCAAAGCCCAATGCCAGAGTATATACTGTATGTCATAAAACTTAAGCTAAGAAATGTGTCAAGGACAGTAACTGTCAGTAGTCTTGGAAATTGATCAAAGTATTTTGAAACCTCAAGATATGCTGTAACTAGTGAAAATAAAGTGCCGATGGGGCTAAATACTGTAAGGATTAGACAAAAAAGCAACAACCAGCCACCGATCCCCTTATACTTTTGAAGGGTTGAGTTTGTTGTTGAAGGTGAAAAAGACGATTGCTGATTAACAGCCGACTCAGGTGTGTCGTTCATTTTTATTCGTAATTATATTATTGACTTTACCATCGAGTTTCGCCATGATTGCCGAATACGTCCATGAATTTGTGGGAGCATATATAACCCTGATAGTGCAGCGAAAATCCAATAAACTGTATTTTCAGCGGCACTGTAACCAAAGTGTAGAATGTCAGATAGTAACCAGAATCCAGCATAGACAAAGACCATTAAAGAGTTCATGTGCATTATCTTGGGTACAATAATAATCAGATTGATCTACCTAAAGCACTGATTTATGAAATTTAAATCACATAATACGCAAATTCCCAACCATCTAAAACCCCCCCACCACAAACCAAACCCCGGTCGCAATCATAATCACACTGGCCACCCGGTAAAACCACCTGCGCATTCTGCCGCTGATACTGTTCACCACCTTCCCCACCAGAATCAGCGCTGGCGCGGTGCCGATGCCGAAGAGCATCATCATCAGGGCACCCTGGAGCATTCCAGCAAAGGGGTGTTGTGCCTCCATGGCGGCGCGTGCGGCGGCGAGGAGGGCGGTGTAGGTGAGGCCGCAGGGGAGAAAGCCGAGGACGATGCCCATCGGGTAGTAAGCGCCGATGGAGCGCGGGGCTTTGAAGAGGGCCATGATCTTTTGGATGAGTGAGTTGCCGGGTGTGCAGCTCCTGGTTGAGGAGCTTCGTGGCAGCCACTCTGCGGTGGAGAGGCCCATGAGGATGATGGCGAGTCCGGCGATGATCATGATGGCTCGCTGGAGCTGCTCGATGGAGGCGGTAAGGACAAGGAATGAGCCGGAAAGGCCGACAAGGGCGCCGAGGATGGTGTAGGTGGTGATTCGCCCGAGGTTGTAGAGCAGGTGGTGAAGCACTCCTTGCCTGGTTTCGCCGACGGTGAAGGCGGCAACCACAGGCCCGCACATGCTGATGCAGTGGCCGAATCCTCCGGCAAGTCCTGAGAGGAGCATGGCGAGAAGGGGGGCGCTGCTCATGGGCTCTTCCTCTTTGCGGGCGTTCTGAACCTTGGGGGCTTTGCCGCTTTTGCAGGCTCGTCGTCATCGTCAAGCATCCGGTATTTTGGCGCTTCGGGGTCGTCGAACTGGCCGCTTTTGACGGCCCAGATAAAGAGAAACCATGCGGCGACGCCGACAAAAAAACCGATGCCGATCAGGTAAAAGGTGCTGCTCATGGTTGCTTGGTCACAGGTTTTTCAGCCGCAGGGAGTTGCTTACCACAACAAGGGAGCTGGTCACCATCAGCAGTGCGGAGATGATGGGGTGCAGCACCCCCGACACGGCAAGTGGCAGCGCTATGAGATTATACGAAAAGGCCCAGACAAGGTTCTGGCGGATGATGAAAAAACATCGCGTGGAGCTTGTGACGAGGGTGTTGATGAGCCTGAGATCGTCGTTCAGGATGGCAACGCTGGCGCTCTCAAGGGCAATGGCGGAGGCGTGGCCGAGGGTGACGCCGATGTCGGCTTCGGTCAGCGCGGGAGCGTCGTTGATGCCGTCGCCGACCATCATGACGCAGGCTCCCTTTGCTTTCAGGGCGCGGATCACCGCTGCTTTTTCGAGGGGGCCAAGTCCGGCCTGCACGTCGGTAATGCCGCATCTGGCGGCGATGTAGTTGGCCACTCCACGGTTGTCGCCGGTCAGCATCATCAGGGCAAACCCTTTTTTCCGCAGCCCGTCAATCAGGGGAAGAGCGTCGTTACGCAGGTCATCAATCATCCCGATCACTCCGGCCAGCTTGTTGCCGCAGGCGACCATCACCACGGTTTTGCCTTCAGCTTCGAGCGATGCGGAGTGAGCAATCTGTTCACGCTCCATCTGGACACCCTCCTCATCCATAAAGGCTTTTGAGCCCGCCCGCCAGAGAGTTCCTTCGATCATCCCTGAAACTCCTCTACCCGGCGTTGCCCTGAACTGCGTTACCGTCAGCCGCTCACCCTGCCAAGTAGCCACAAGGGCGCGGCCGGTGGGGTGCTCCGAGGCAGCTTCGAGCGAGGCGACATGCTGCATCAACGTTGGCGTGAGGCCGTAGTCGTGCAGGTCGGTCATGGAGGGTTTGCCGGTGGTGATGGTGCCGGTTTTGTCGAGCACGACCGTGGTGGTTTTTGAGACGGTCTCAAAAATATCTCCCCCTTTGACGAGAATCCCTCTTTTTCTGGCAGTGGTGGTGCCGACCAGAATAGCGAGCGGCGTTGCCAGACCAAGGGCGCAAGGGCAGGCGATGACCAGTACCGAGACAGCGTTCATCAGGGCGGTGACGGTGCTGGCGGAGGTGAGTTTCCAGTAGAGAAAGGTGGCAAGCGCGAGGATGATGGTGGCCGGTACAAAATAACCGGCGGTTTTGTCGGCAATGCCCTGAATCGGTGCCTTGCGTGCCTGGGCATCCTCCACCGTGCGGATAATACGGGCCAGCAGGGTGCTCGCCGCATTGCCGGTGACCTGGATGCGGAGCCGTCCATTCATGGAGAAGCTTCCGGCAAAAACATCGCTGCCCACTGCTTTCAGTACAGGATTCGACTCACCGGTCAGCATCGCTTCATTTACCTCAGCTTCACCATCCACCACCCTGCCGTCAAGCGGAATCCGGTCGCCCGGGATGATCTCAATCATCTCGCCGGTTTGCACCGAAGCCACAGGCACCATGCTGGTTTCGCCACTCTTCTCAACCCTCAGTGCCTCATGGGGTTGCAGTTCAGCCAGCTCGGCAATGGCGTTGCCCGCCTTGAGCCTTGAACCTGCTTCCAGAAACCGGCCAAGCAGAATAAAGGTGATAATCATTGAGGCGGTATCGAAAAATATCTCCCCCCCATAAAAAATCATAGCAATGCTGTAGCCGTAGGCCGAGAGTGCGCCAAGCGCCACCAGCACATCCATGTTGAGCGTCAGCCGTCGCAATGAGCAGAGGGCGCTGGAGAGAAAGGGATAGCCCGAGTAGAAGAGCACCGGCGTGGCCAGCGCCCATGAAATAAGCTGGAATGCAAGCCGGTAGCGCTCCTCAATTCCCTCAAAAAAGCCCGCGTAGAGTGCGGTGGTAAAGAGCATGAGCTGCATGGAGAAAAATCCGGCGGTACCGAAGCGCAGCAGCAGTTCCTGTTTCTCCCGGGCAAACATATCGGCACTTCCGTTGCCATGGCAGGGGTGGGGCAGGTAGCCGATGGAGCGGATGGCGTCCAGTATGGCCTCGAGGCTCACCTCTTCGCCACTCCAGGTGATGGTTGCCTTGTGGGTGGCATAGTTCACCCTGACGGAGAGCAGGCCATCGATTTTCATCAGAAACTTTTCGATGAGCCAGACACAGGAGGCGCACCTGATGCCCGAGAGCAGTAGCTCAATCCGATGCTCGTTGCCGCTGATGGTGACGGTGTCGCTGAAGGCTGAAGCCTGGAGTTTTACCCCGGTTGCCGGAGGGCCGGGCTGCCAGTCGCACCGCTGGTTGTAGAAGGCGTCAAGCGAATTGCTGTGGATAAGCTCGTAGACCCCGAGGCAGCCGTGGCAGCAAAAAACCTTGGATTCTCCGTTGCTCTCAACGATAATGGCCGATGCCCGGCTTGTCTCCTGCAGGCAGTGGTCGCATCGCAACATTCCAGGAGATGGTTGCTCACTCTCTGACATTGAAGGTAAAAGCGGGATTTTTAAGCTTCTCGGAGAGAATTGTCACCTGCCAGAGCGTTCGACCGCTCATGCAGCGGACAATAATTCCCTTGCCCATATAGAGGCAGGCGCCCTTTTTGACAAGTGTCACCTGATTTTTGCCCATCTGCATCCCCGGCATTGAGAGATCGAGCAGCAACGTCTCAGGCAGCTTGTCGCATGGGGTCACGGTGACGCTGAAGGTGATCTCCTTCATGGTGCGTATCGGTTTTGGCTCAATGTTCAGCGTCACGGTTCGCTGGCCTGCAGTGATGGTGCAGGGGCCCTGGTGGATGTTATTCTCCTTTGTCTGGAAATAGTGGGTGCTTTTTTCGTAATAGTTGCTGTCCACAAGGCCGTCGGTGCTCGTGTAGGCCACATAGATCCCGCAGCCCATGGCAAAGAAAAAAATAGGGTAGACGATGTAGAAAAAAAGCTTCATAGAAAAACGCTCTCCTGGTTGAGTGCAATGCCGCTCCCGGAGATGTTGAGATGCAGTTGCTCCAGCTTGCCGGTTGATTTCACCAATATACGTCCATGCAGTACAGAAAATGGCTGCAAGAGGAGCGAGTGTTCACCGATAAGAGTGACGTTGTCGGGCGAAGAGAGTTCAAGGGCAAGCGGCTTTCCGCCATTATTATAGATGGTGTAGGAGTAGCGGTTCAGGCCCGAGGGCAGGGGAGCGTTGTCGCGAGTGACCAGAAAGTCAACAGATGGACGGCTCCAGAGCAGCAGTAAAAGAAGGACTCCCGCAGCAGCGGTTGCACCTCCAAGCCAGAAGGTTTTTGGACGGACTATTCGACCCTTGTAGTTCGGGAAGGGTGGCATACCTCTCTTTTCACTGAGTACCCGGCAGGCGTCGATACATTCGGCACAGGCAATGCAGGCAGAGCTTAACCCTTGCTTGATATCAATGCCGACAGGGCAGACCTTGACGCACTCATCGCACTTCATACAGGTTGCATCCCTTGAAACATCATACTCAATTACCAGGGTATCCTTGTCGAAGAGAGCATTCTGCAGCATGGCGTAGGGGCAGATCGAGGTGCAGAATCCTCTTCCCAGAAACGCCAGCTCCAGAGAGACCGCTCCCCAGAGAACCACAAAAAAGGACGTTATGGTTGTTGAAACAAAGAGGGCATGCAGCGTCTCGGCAGGAGGCACAAAGTACCAGATCATGGTGATCGACACCAGAGCGGAGAGGGGTAACAGCAAAAGAGTCTGAATAGTTTTCTGATGTTTCCTCCTAAACAGCTTGGCAATGCTTTGGCTCAGGTCGAGCAGTACCGTCTGAGGGCAGAGCCAGCCGCACCAGACTCTTCCAAAAATGACCGTAACGAATGCAATCAAGAGCAGGAAAAAGAGCGAAACGCCAAGAATAAGATAGAGCTCCCGGATCCAGATTACCGATCCGAAAACATAAAGTTTGAGGGTTGGGATATCAAAGCGTAGCGCACTTTGGCTATTAATGGAGAGAAACGGCAGGCCAGTCAGCATGATGGCCTGCAGGATTTCGATAGCTCTTCGGTATGGTTTCCACAAAATGGCAAGCTCCTGAGTTGGTGAGAATTACTTTTTCCTCAGGCTTTCCAGAAAGGCAGCCACCTTGCTGATTTTTTCTGAGCCAATCTGGGGAAGGAATGCCGGCATACCGTTGGGACGCCCCTTGGAAATTGATTCAAAAATATCCTTCGGGGTAGCTCCGTATTTGAGCGTTGCAGCGGTGAGGTTGGGGCCAATTCCGCCGGTTGCATCTGCGTTATGGCAGGGTGCGCAGGTGTTGGCATAGATCTCCTTGCCCTCCTTGATGGCCTCCTTGTCGCCCGAGTACTCTTTGACGGCAACCGATGTCTTTGATTTTGCCGCCGAAGCCATCTCCTTGTCAAACTCCTTGTAAAAAGACCAGCCGGAAATGGCCGGGGTATAGGAGACGATATAGCCGATCAGAAAAATAATCATTCCGAAAAAAAAGAGCAGCCAGCCTTTGGGGATTTTGTTATGGCTCTCCTGGGGTTCTCTGGTATCATGCATGGTCACCTCCTTTTGTTCATTTGTCGTCATCAAGCATTCTGTGTTTCGGCTCCTCAATCTTCTGCTTTCGTTTCGGATTGTAGTAGTACACTATGATTCCTCCCGAAATAATGGCGAGAACCACGGTGAACAGCACATAAGCCAAGCCTGAAACATTCATTTTCTGGCCTCCATGTTCTTGACATCCCGTCCAAGTTTCTGGATGTAGGCAATCAGGGCATCCATTTCGGTCAGCTCCTTCTGCAGTTCCGGCGGCGTTACCTGGTCACGGCTCTCCTTTGAGGGATAGCTTGCGCTGGTGACAGTTGCGCGGTACTGGTCAATCTGCTGCTGAACCTCGTTTTCAGAGTAGCCATAGCCAAGGGTGGAGGTTTTTTTGAACGAGTACCCTGTGTCGAGCCGGTTTTTGGCAAGCCAGCCGTACGGTGGCATGTTGGACTTTTCAAACATGCTTTGAGGGTGTGCGGTATGCTTGTAATGCCAGGAGTCAGGATATTTTCCTCCGACCCTGTTCAAATCTGGCCCTGTGCGGCGTGAGCCCCAGAGAAAGGGGCGGTCGTAAGCGAACTCCTCCGGTTTTGAGTATTCGCCATACCGGAGCACCTCGGTTCTCAGTGGTCGGACGGTCTGGGTGTGGCAGTTGTTGCACCCTTCACGCATATAGATGTCGCGCCCCTCCTGTTCCACCGCAGTGTAGGGTTTTATGTACGGGCTCACCGGTTGTGTCGAAGGCATGAAGAGTGGAATAAAGACGGTCACTGTGGTACCGATCAGGATAACAACGGCTGCAAGAACAGCAAAAACAACCGGTTTTGAAGTGATCCCCATGATGGCAGCTCCTGTTTGTTGATGTTGTCGTTTATGCTTCACTCTGGCTTGGCTCTTTCCTGACGGTCATGATCAGGTTCCAGGCAAAAACCAGTATGCCGATAAAGTAGACGACCCCTGCAACAAACCGCAACTTGTAATAAGGATAAAGAGAGGTCACCGTATCAAGAAAATTGTACATCAGCGAGCCATCAGGGTTCGTGGCTTTCCACATGGCACCCTGCTGGATTCCTGCAATCCACATGGTGATGGTCCAGGAGAACTGGCCAACCAGAATAAGCCAGAAATGGGTGTTGGCAAGTTTGACGCTGTAAATCTCCCTGTTGGTAATGCGCGGAATCATGTAGTAGAATGATGCCGAAATAATCATGGTCACCCATCCCATCGTTCCCATGTGCACATGCCCGATGACCCAGTCGGTATAGTGGAAGAATGCATTGATGGTCCTCAGCCCCTGCAGTGGGCCCTGGAGCGTCTGGAGTCCGTAAAAGGTGATGCCGGCAATGAAAAACTTGGTGAGATAGTTGCTGCGCATCTGATCCCAGTTTCCCTGGAGGGTGTAATAGCCATTAACCACTGAACCCCATGAAGGGGCAATCAGGAAGATGCTGAAGGCCATGGCGACGGTCTGAATCCATTCCGGCAGGGGAGTCAGCATAAGGTGGTGTGCTCCTGTCCAGAGATAGGCAAAGTTCAGCGCCCAGAAAGAGACGATGGAGAGCCGATGGCTGTAAATGGGAAGGCCGGTGGACTTTGGCAGAAAATAGTAGAACATCGCCAGAATCGGCACGGTGAAGATAAATCCAACAATGTTGTGAGCGTACCACCACTCAACATTGGCATCGTTTGCGCCCGAATAGAGTGTGTATGATTTGAAGAGGTTTATGGGAACTTCAAGGTTGTTGACAATATAGAGAATGGCAATGGCCACGGTCATGGAGATGATGTACCAGAGTGAGATGTACATCTGCTTCTCCTGCCGTTTGATCAGCGTGCCAAAGACGTTTATGGCAAACATGACCCAGAAGATAACGACACCGATATCCAGAGGCCACTCAAGTTCGGCATACTCTTTTGTGGTGTTCATACCGGCAAAGAGACTCAGTGCCCCGAGGGCTATGACGGTATTGAAGAGGTAGAGATGGGCTTGAGCAAGCCGGGGAAAAAGGATCGGAATTCGTGTAAGTCGTTGCAGAATATAATAGGATGTTGCAAAAATTGCCGCGAGGCCGAATCCAAGCCCCAGTCCATTGGTGTGAACTACTCGGAGACGTCCAAAACTGAGCCAGGGAGTAAGATTCAGAGCTGGATCGAACATTTCGAACGCTAACCAGAGTCCAACCACTAAACCAATAACAAGCCAGAATAACGCCGAAAATGCAAAACCGCGCACTACCCTGTAGCTGTACCCTGCATCGCTCATATTTTCCTCCGAATCGTTTTTTGATTACAGAGAAATGTAATGAGAAATATGGAATGTTGTCAGGGAAATAAACCTCAAATCAAACGCTCGCAGAACTTTAGCGTACGGCGAGCGTCCAGGCATTGATTCTCACTCCTCCATAAGAGCGGCGAGTTCCGTGATGTAGTTGCCGACTACAGCTTTTTTATCCGTAATAATGCCCCTCAGAAATTTCCCCGGGGTGACATCAAACGCATAATTTAGCACCGGCGTGTTCGGCATGGCTACCTGTGTGCCGAAAATGGTTCTCAGCTCATCGGCGTTGCGCTCTTCAATCGGGATGTATGAGCCGTCAGGAATGGTAATATCAATAGTTGATACCGGCGCGGCGATGTAGAACGGCAGATTGTGATGGAACGCGCTGATGGCATGGGCACAGGTGCCGATCTTGTTGGCGGTGTCGCCATTGGCGGCAATCCGGTCTGCGCCGACAATACCGAAATCAATCATGCCGCGCTGCATCAGAAATGCTGAGGATGAGTCGGAAATCGAGACAAACGGTATGCCATCCTGCTGAAGTTCCCATGCTGTCAGGCGAAGCCCCTGCAGGAGCGGACGGCTTTCGGAGGTGATGACGCGCTCAATCAGCCCCTCCTGCCAGGCAAGCCTGATGACGCCCAGCGCTGAACCTGTGCCGCAGCAGGCAAGGGTGCCGGTGTTGCAGTGGGTCAGCACGTTGAGCTTGCGTGTTTTCAGGATGTGGGCAAGATCAATCTTGATCTGATCAACGCCGTGGCGCGACATGAGATCGCAGTTGGCGATTTCATCATCATGGATTTTGCATGCGGCGGCATTCATTTTGGCAAAAAGCGCCTCAATGGTGTCGGCTTCAAAATTTTCAGCATAGACCTTCTTCATCCTGGCAGCGGCAAAAAAGAGGTTGACTGCGGTCGGGCGTGATGCTTCGACCTCCGCCACAAGCGATTTAAAAAATGCAGGAAACTCCTCCTTGCTTCCCTTGAAGCTGTTGATGCCGAGAATAATGGTGTAGGCCGCTGCAACACCGATCAGCGGAGCACCTCGTACGGCAAGCGTCTTGATGGCTTCAATAGCCTCCTTGTAATCTTTTGTGGCAACGTAATTCTCCTTGAGCGGCAGATAACGCTGGTCGAGGTAGTGAAGCGTGTTGTCTTTGAACGATATGGCGTCTATCATATTCTTTCAGAAGAATTAAAGGTTGGCAACAATGGATTTGAAAATAGAGGTCATTTTTGGTTCAGCATGGCCGGAGACCTCAATGATCTCTTCAATGCTGACCGATTTGAGGCAGTCGGGGAAACATTCGTCGGTGATGATGGATATGCCGAAAACTTCGGTGCCCTGGTGTACGGCGGCGATCACCTCTGGGACGGTTGACATGCCGACAACATCGGCGCCAAGGATGCGCAACATGCGGTACTCTGCGCGGGTTTCAAGGCATGGGCCTGAAAGAGCGACATAGACGCCGCGCTGCAGCTTGATGCCCTGGTTCAGTGCAACCTCTTCAGCAAGGGCAAGAATACGGGGAGAGTAGGGAGCGCAGAGATCCGGAAAGCGCGAGCCGATTTCAGGATCGTTTGGTCCGATCAGCGGATTTCCTCCAAGCAGGTTAATATGGTCATCAATCAGCATGATATCGCCTTTTCTGTAGCCGGGGTTCAGACCGCCGCAGGCGTTGGTGATGCCGAGCGTTTTAACACCGAGATGTTTCATGACCCGTATCGGAAAAACAATCTGTTCCATGGAGTAGCCTTCGTAGAAGTGGAAGCGCCCCTGCATGGCGACAACATTTTTCCCCGAAAGTGTTCCAAAAATCAGTTTTCCGTGATGCGTCTCAACGGTTGAAACCGGAAAGTTCGGAATATCGCTGTAGTCGAGTGAAAACTCTATATCAATCTCCTTGACAAGAGCCCCAAGGCCTGTTCCCAGGACGATACCGACTGGATAATTGGCGCCTGTTTTTCTTCTGATAAAGGCGACTGCTTCCTGGATTTGTGCCTGCTGTGAGATCATGATGAGGATTGTTTTACAGGTTAATTGAAGTAACGAATGTTTGGTGAACCGCAACCATCTTAACGCCACCCGAAGATTGCCGATCCGACACGGATCATGGTTGCTCCTTCATAAATGGCCTCTTCAAAATCACCGCTCATGCCCATTGAGAGTTCGGTAAGCTTGGACGGATCCGGAGCAATTTTCTGAAGCGACTCAAGCAGCATGCGTAGCTGGCGAAACTCTTCCCGTGCAGCCACCCGGTCATAAGACGCGATGGTCATCAGGCCGCGAATGGTAATGTTCGGAAGAAAAAAGAGCGATTCTGCCTCAGAAAGAACGTCATTCGGTGACATGCCGTACTTTGATGCTTCGCCGGAAGTATTGACTTCCAGAAGATAATCTGCCTGCAGGTTGTGCTGGACAGCACGTTTTGAGAGCTCTTCGGCTGTCGAAAATTTATCAATGCCGTGGATGAGGCTTACCTTGCCGATAATCGAGCGAATCTTGTTTGACTGCAGGTGACCGATAAAATGCCAGTCGACAGGAATATTCTCAAGTTGTGGATCCTCAAATTTTTCAAGAAACTCCTGGACGTAGCTTTCTCCGAACTCAACTTGTCCTGCATCGAATGCCTCGCGGACAAGCTCAGCCGGTTTGGTTTTGGAAACAGCTATCAGGCGAACACTGGCGGGATCCCGTCCCGCCTCAATGCACGCGCTGTTTATCTGTTCACGTATTGCCTCAAGATTGGATGCAATGCTCTCCATGGTGAGTTCTCAAGACTTTGCCGGTGGCACAATGGTCTCGATAATGACCGGTACAAGCGGATTGTCGTTGGGGTCGGTCTTGACTGCGGCGATTTTTTCCACCACATCCATGCCTGACTCCACGACACCAAAGACGGTATACTGTCCGTCAAGAAATCCATTGTCGTTATGATTAATATAGAACTGGCTGCCCGATGAAGCTCTCTGAGGGTTATTGTCCCTTGCTGCGGCAAGCGTTCCTTTCTTGTTTGGATGTTTGATTTCAGCCGGAATACGGGTAGTGGGGCCTCCGGTGCCATGCAGCGAGCGTTTGTCCTCATGGCGAGACAACGGGTCTCCGGTCTGGATCATAAACCCGTCGATAACCCGGTGAAAGCGGATGCCATCGTAGTAGTTTTCGCCCGTGAGCTTGATGAAGTTATCGCGGTGCAGCGGGGTGTCGTCGTAGAGGCTGATGGTAATATCGCCAAGGTTTGTCTTGATAATAAACTGTTCAGGCATGTAAAAAATATTTAAGGTAACGGTTGTTGTTATTAAAGGTTTCCGGAAATCTGCCAGAGCGACCGTTGTGCTACGGCAGCCCCTGTTGTGCCGGGATAGTCAGCAATGATTTTCGTATAAAGTTCAGCCGCTTTTTTAAACTGATTTGATTGCTGGAAGCTGTTGGCCGCATGAGCGAGGTACTGCGCCTTGAGTACGCTGTTGTCAGCCTGTTTTGAGGCATCCTGATAGCTTTCTGCAGCCTGTGCAAACTGGTTTTTATTGAAGTAGCAGTCACCTGCACCTGCCAGAGCTGCAGCCGCGAGGTCGTTGTTTGCAATTGACAGGGTTTTGAAGAGCTTCAGGGCACTGTCAAACTCTCCGATGGAATAGTAAGCATTGGCAAGCAGTAAACTGGCCATATTGCCGCTTGGGGTGCCGGTGTATTTACCAGCGTATTCTTCTGCAATTTTTTTCAGTCCGGGAACCTTGCCCTGACCGTTGATGGCCACTTGAAAATCGCCCTGGTCAAGAAGCGGTGAAATCCGGGAGAGTTGGAGTGCTGCCTCCTGTTCGTTGCTCTTCTGGTGTTGCATCCAGAAAAACGAACCACCACCCAAAGCGATTATTAACACAAGGGCCGCTATAATCGCGGTTTTATATTTAATGGCAAAGAAAAGAAAATTCTCCTCTGTTGACGGTTTTATACTTTGTTCCATAACGTCGGTTTCGGATTACTGCTCTTGTTGTGGTTTGGCCTCCAACCTAAGCAAGTTTGTATGAATTTCAAAATAATTGCAGCGCAATCTCCGGCAGAACGCCACTGCGTTTCAAGAAGTTGGTAATCTAAACAATTCAATGGTATTCCTTGCAATACCTTGCGCAGCCTCTTGCAGTGAAATTTCCCTGATACGGGCGATGCTTTCCGTGACGATACGGACATAAGCCGGCTCGTTCCGTTTTCCCCGGTAAGGAACAGGTGCGAGGTAAGGCGCATCGGTTTCGGTGAGCAGGTCATCAAGTGAAACACTTCGTATAACATCGGGTAACAGAGATCGTTTGTACGTTACCGTGCCGGGAATGGAGAGCTTGAACCCCTTGCGGATACAAGCATCTGCAATATCGGTATCACCCGAAAAGCAGTGCATCACGCCGTGCATGGCCGAATGACTCTCTTCGGAAAGAATATGCAGCATATCCTTCCAGGCATCCCGGCAATGGATGACGACCGGCAGATCAAGGGATTTGGCCAGTCTCAGCATCTCCCGGAATGCGTCATGCTGGGCAGAGCGGTTATACTCAGGATAGTGGTAATCAAGGCCGATTTCTCCTATGGCAACGACTTTCGGTGAGAGCGCAAGCGACGCAAGATCATCATAAACACTTTTGCTGACAGGGTGTTCTGCTTCATGAGGGTGAAGCCCGACATTGGCGTAGATGAAATCGAAGTCATTGGCCAGCTCAATTGATTTTCTGCTTGTTTCGACGTCAATACCGGGATCAATGAGCATGCTTAACATTCCTTCGGTCATGCGTGCTATAACTTCGTTACGATCCTGGTCAAATTCAGGGAACGAGAGGTGGCAGTGGGTGTCAACGAACATGGCTTTTTACCCCTTGGTTTCCGTCGGGAAAGATTTTGTTGTGAAAGATAATCAAGATGCAGGCTCCAATGGAGATGGCTGAGTCTGCGATATTGAAAATAGGCCACAGGGAGAGGTATGAGCCGAAAACATAACCGTTGTAAAGGTCAAAATAGATAAAGTCAACAACCCTGCCAAGAGTGATCCGGTCAATCATATTGCCGATGCCTCCGCCTGTAATGAGGGCAAACGGGATAAGAAAAAGGGCGGTACGGTTGTTTGACTTGATGACATATATGAGCACGATTGCTGTAATAAGGGCTGTCAGAAGGAGGAGCACCGCTGGCGGTGCAAATTCCAAGCCAAAGGCAACGCCCTTGTTTTCTGCGTAGGTGAACGAGAAGAGGCCGGGAATGATGACGATACTTTGAGCGGCATCCCGGAGAAAAGCGACAGCCATTTTTTTTGTCAACTGATCAGCGGTAATGACCAGGAGAACAAGGGAGAAAAACCATTTCATGAGTCAGTCAGATATGCGGGATTGTTGTTCTTGAATCTCTTGCAGCAGCGCCGCTCTTACTGCATCAATCGGCATTTTCATGTTGGTCCATAAGGTAAATGAACGTTCAGCCTGTCCGATCAGCATCTCAATGCCCGATATTGTTGTGGCTCCAGTAATCTGTGCCGCCTGCAACAGTGGAGTATTGAGGGGGTTGTAGACCATGTCGTAAACAATCTGGTCAGGGTGGAGCAACTCCCGGTCAAGCGGAATAATGGAGCTGTCACCCTTGCCTCCTCTGGTACCGACTGGTGTTGCATTGACAATAACCCGAGAGTTCCTGATTTTTTCCGGCGTATCTTGAGCAATTATGGTTATTGGCACACTGCAATCATACCCGCTCTCATGAAGCAGGGAACGAGCTTTTTCAGGGTCTCGAACAAAGAGCAGAATCTCTGCAGGGGTAAAAAAACGGTTGAATGCTTCGATGGCCGCCAGCGCAGCTCCACCTCCGCCAAAAATAGAGATCGTTTTGCCTGTTATGCTCTTCCAGTATGGCAGGAGAGGCGCAGCAAAACCGTCAATATCGGTGTTGTGCCCGACAAGTTTCCCGTATTCATTGACGATGGTGTTGACTGCCTGAATGGAGGCTGCCCCCACAGAAAGTTCATCAAGAAAAGGAACAACAGTTTTTTTGTAGGGGATGGTGACATTGAAGCCAGCAATACCGAGTGCTCTTGCGCCTCGCAGGGCGTCTTGTACCAGATCAGGTTCGGCAATATTGAAAACGGTGTAGTGGCAGGGTAGTCCCAGCTCCCGGAAGGCACAATTATGAATGAGCGGGGAGTATGAATAATCAACTCCCCGCCCCAATAGGGCATAAATTTTTGTTGCTTTCGTCATGAAATACCGAGCATCCGCCTGACGGAATCCTGCTGATAAAGTTCCGGAAAAGTGCTCTGAAACAGCTCCTTCTTGTCAGGATCAATCTTGAATGCCTTGCTCAGCGCTTTCAGGGTGCTGAGTTTGTCGCCCATGGCAAAATAGGCGGCAGCAATTTCGAAATGGGCATCAGCCGAGAGCGGCTGAAGCTTCAGTGATTGCTGCAGTGCGTCGATAGAGGCGTTGACGAGGCCGCCTTCCCTGAGTACAATGGCAAAATCAACCCAAATCTGCGGATTTTCAGAATCAAAAGTTATGATTTTGCGGTAAGTCGCGATAGAGCGCTCAAGATAGTTGAGATTGTACTCAATCTCAGCTTTCAGCAGCAGAAACTCAATATTGTCAGATGCCCCTTTCAGGGCCTCCTTTGTTGCCGTGTATGCCTCTTCGTACTCTTCGAGCGCCTCATGGCAGCATGCAAGTGCAAACCATGCATCAGCAAATTCCGTGTTGATGATGATGCACCGGTTGTAGCAATGTATTGCCTCACTGTACTCTTCCAGCTCCTCATAAGCTATTCCAAGATTATAAAGGGCATTGAGGTCATCAGGCTCATACTCAAGGGTTTTCAGATAGCTTTCGGCCGCTTCCTCAATACATCCTGTGATGGCAAGAACATTTGCCCGGTTGTACCATGCAGAACTGAAGTCATCTGAAATAGCGAGCGCCATGTCGTAACAGTCGAGCGCCTCGTCGTAGCGCTTCATTTTGCTCAGAACAAGGCCATTGTTGTACCAGGCGTTAATATTATAGGGATCATAATCCACCGTTTTGCGGTAGCACGAAGTGCTCTCCTCAAGTTTGCCAAGAATGTCCTTGCAGTAGGCAAGTTCATACCAGGCATCGGCAAACTCTGCATCCAGATCAAGAGAGTGTTCGAAGTTCGATTCAGCATCCTCATATCGTTCCAGGCGCTGCAGGACAATGCCGCGGTAGTAATGGTACTCTTTTTCAAAAGAGAGGTCGATCATATTGTCGTCGAGCCCTTCAAGTGCCTCTTCAAAATTGCCTGTGTTGAAGTAGCCGAGCGCAAGGTTGAGGCGCATTTCACTGTCTGATGGACTGAAGACGACAGCTTTCTGAAATGCATCGAGTGCTTCATCGAAAGAGCCGTTCAGTGTCAGGCAGTTGCCAAGGAGAAACCAGGTTTCCGTATTATAAGGTGCAATCGCTTCAAGACGACGGGCAACAGCCAGCGCCTCAATCAGGAATCCATCTTCGTTATATTGGTTGATCCGGTCAAAGAGTTCTTCCGAATCAAACAAACCATCAAGGCCATCAAGGCTGGGTGGTTCTTTTCCTGATGCTCCCGTTGGGTTATGACGATTATCATCAAAAAAATCAGGGACATTCATAGGGGCATCGTAAAGAGTTTCTTTATCGTCGGTCGTACCATAATGGATAAATATAACAGAATTTTATTAAGAAAAACATTTTGAGAGGTGGGGACGGGAGGGAATAAAAAGATTCATGGTCGGTAAAAACGGAAAACAGCCTCTCCCACTTTTGTGCCTGCCGCAGCCTTCAGCTCTTCGATGGTGGCTTGTGTTACACCTTCGACAGAGCCGAATCGTTCAAGCAACCTGAAGGCTGTTTTTTCTCCAACACCGGCAATTGTGGTGAGCTCTGTCTGCAGGGTTCTTTCAGATCTCAGTTTCCGATGATAGGTAACGGCAAAACGGTGAGCTTCATCACGAAGCTGCTGGAGCAGTTTGAGTGCTGGAGAGGTTTTCGGCAGATTGAACGGATCTCGTGTCTGCGGAGTAAAGATCTCCTCAATGCGTTTCGCCAGACCAATCAGCGGGATAGAAAGTCCGAGAGCGTTCAGCGTGTGAAAGGCGGTGTTGACCTGCCCCTTTCCGCCATCGACAACAATGAGATCGGGCCAGGGAAGCTCAGTTGAAAGTGAGCCGCTGTAACGACGCCGGATCACCTCTTCCATGGCCGCATAGTCATCCGAGCCTTCAAGTGTTTTAAGTTTAAATTTTCGATAGTCGGATTTCTTTGGTTTTCCCTTTTCAAAACAAACCATGGAACTCACATAATCAGTGCCTTGAAGATGGGAATTGTCAAAGCACTCAATCCGTTGCGGCAGTATCGACAGATGGAGCAGCTCCTTGAGGGCAGTAACTCCATGGTGCTCGCGGGCAGCCTCGCCCCTCTTCTGTTTCTGTATAAGGTACTCCTCCAGGTGATGTCGGGCATTCTGTCGGCACATCTCGACTAAATGCGCTTTTTCACCGATTTGCGGCACAACAAACCTGATGTTTTTTTTTTCCTGTTTTTCCTCTTGTTGTTTGGTCGATATGAAAGCTCTCAGCGTCTCCTCTTCGTCTGTTCCAATGGGTTCCTGAAGCAGAATTTCATCAGGGATCAGCTCAAGAGTTTCGAGATAGTATTTTTCAACCACTCTTGCCTGCAGCTCAGCATCAGTTTCTCCATCGGTATTGTTCATGTAGATATGCTGCGATCCAAGCAGCTTTCCCTCACGTATCTTGAAGACGACTCCGCAGCCTTCGTCTTCGCTTGCCGCAACAGCAAAAATATCACGGTCAAGTCGGTCGCCAGCCACCACCTTCTGCCGTTCAGCATAGCGTTTAAGGCTCTCAAGCTGCGCTTTAATCTCTGCGGCCTGTTCAAACTTCAGTTCCCGTGCCAGGAGTTGCATGGTTTCAGTGAGTGACCGGATCGTGGTTGATGTTTTTCCTTTCAGCAGCCGGATTATTTCGGCGATCATGCTGAGGTACTCCTCCTCCGTTTGCAAACCTTCACATGGCCCTTTGCATTTATGGATGTGGTAGTCGAGGCAGACTTTGTATTTCCGTGAGGTAATATTTTCCTCACTCAGGGGGTATTTACAGCTTCGAACCGGAAAAATTGATCCTATAAGATCAAGGATTGAGCGGAGCTGACGGGCTTCGGTATAGGGGCCAAACCAGGTGGAGCCATCTTTTCTTCGTTGACGGGAAAAAAGTATTCGCGGGAAGGGTTCATTGGTGATGACCAAGTAAGGATAGGTCTTGTCATCTTTCAGATTAATATTATAGCGTGGCTTCAGCTCCTTGATCAGGTTATTTTCAAGAATAAGCGCCTCGACTTCCGACGAAGTGATAATGACCTCAAAATCGTCAATGTGAGTGACAAGAACCAGCGTTTTGCCGAAGAGCTGCTGTGAATTTCTGAAATAGGAACGAACCCTGTTGCGGAGATTTTTTGCCTTGCCGACGTAGATTACCCGTCCGCCAGCATTTTTGAACTGATAAACGCCTGGCGAGGTGGGCAGCGTGGCGAGTTTTTCATCAAGCTTGTCCGGAGTACGCATCGGTTATCATGTTTTATTGCTCTCTTCAGAAAAAGAAAAAGCCGCACCAAAGATGCGGCTTTTCTCTGAAAAAAAAGAACAATTCGTGCCCTCTTGAGAGTTACTCAAGAACATCGTACTCGCCCTTGAGCGCAAACACCCCGAACGTAATCAGACTGAAGGAGATGATAGGCATAAGGACAACGATCACGATTGACCAGAAAATCCAGTTTTCTTCACTGGGCTTTGCGGCGATTTCTTTCATGGCTTGCATGATCACCAGCGGGATGATTCCTATTCCCATGAGTGACCACACAATCCCGAAAAGCTTTTTAATTGCTGACATAATGGATGAAATTAAAAGGTTCTTGGTTACTCAACGTCCATGTTGTTGGTTTTGTTGGAGATGTACAGCATGCCGATAACGAAGCTTACACTAGCAATCAGTATCGGGTACATGAGGCCGGCAAGTGGATCTGCAGGTGGAAGACCAGGCGCCGGACGGGTTGCTTCAACAAGACGGGTTGAGATAAGCGGAACCAGACCGCCGAAGACACCGTTGCCGATATGGTAAGGCAAAGACATCGAGGTGTAGCGAATACGGGTCGGGAAAATCTCAACCAGAAACGCAGCAATCGGACCGTAGACCATAGTAACAAAAATAACCTGAATCAAGACATAGCCAATCATCTTGTAATAAAGATCCTGAGGCAGGGTTACTTCCTTTTTGGTTTCAGGTTTCAGTTTGTCTTTAGCCGCAAGCTCAGCTTTTTTTGCTTCATCAAGCGGGATGGTCAATTTTTTCGTCTCTTTGTAGGTTGTGCCATCGGCGAAGGTTTTCTTCGTCACCGTTGTGGTGACCGTATCAGTTCCTTTAACCGCCTCTTTGGTTTCAACCGTTGTCTTCTCTACAACCTCAATTTTGTTTTTCAGATTGGCTGCATCGTACATCATCTGGTAAATAGGCTTGTAGGAAACAACTGCGATAAGCATACCAGCCATCATAATGTACTTGCGTCCGATCTTGTCGGAAAGCGCACCGAAAACAATAAAGAAGGGAGTGCCGATAAGCAACGCAATAGAAATAATCAGGTTACTCTGCACAAACTCAACGTTACAGGCATTCTGCAGGAAGGAGAGTGCATAGAACTGACCGGTGTACCAGACAACACCCTGACCGGCTGTTGCGCCAAGAAGGGCGATCAGCACCATTTTCAGGTTATCCTTTTGCTTGAAACTTTCGGCCAAAGGGTTTGTAGAGGTTTTGCCCTCTTTTTTCATCTTTACAAACATCGGCGATTCCGACATCTTCATACGGATAAAGACCGAAATTCCGACAAGAAGCGATGAGAGGATGAAAGGAATGCGCCATCCCCAGTCAGAGAAGGTTTCAACACCAAGTGTCTGACGGACAATGAGAATAACACCGAGCGCAAGAAAGAGGCCCAGAGTTGCTGTTGTCTGGATAAAGCTGGTCCAGAAGCCCCGTTGACCGGCCGGAGAGTGTTCGGCGACATAAGTGGCCGCTCCGCCGTACTCACCTCCAAGAGCAAGACCCTGCAGGAGTCGTAGGGCAAAGACTATGGCTGGCGCAAAGAATCCGATAGTTTTGTAGCCTGGAACAAGGCCGATAGCAAAGGTGGAACCGCCCATGATCACCAGAGTGACAAGGAAAGTGTACTTTCTTCCAATAAGATCACCCAGACGGCCAAAGAAGAGTGCGCCGAACGGCCTGATAACAAAACCGGCGGCAAAGGTTGCCAGTGTTGCAAGCAGTGCTGCCGTGGGGTTGTCTTTTGGAAAGAATTGTTCGGAAATGATTTTTGCAAGAGTACCGAAAATATAAAAATCATACCACTCGATGAGCGTCCCGACCGAAGAAGCAGCGATAACCCGCCTGGTGCTGGACACCTCTTCGGTTTGAGAAACGTTTGTGACATTTTGTGCCATAAAAGTTTGCTTTGATTGTTAAAAAAAATATTGTGAACTTTGTGCATGGCCAGCCCTTGGCTCTCTGCGTTTACTTAATCGATAAACTCGTGCTCGTTCTCCTTGACGACAAGTACCGGGCATGGAGCGCGACGTATAACATGTTCTGCAACGCTGCCGAGGATCATCCGTTTCAGGCCGCGCCGACCGTGTGAGCCCATGATAATGATATCAGCCTCCTGCCGTTTGGCATAGTCGAGAATACACTCTTCGGCAAATCCTTCATAGATGACATAATCGGCAACAATACCGGCCATCTTCTCCTCTTCAATCAAGCCCAGAAGTTTTTGGTCGGATTCAGCACGTTCTTTTTCAAGGCCGTGTGAATAGGTGATTGTGGGGTCATTCTCAATAACGCCGACCAGAAAGACTTTTCCGCCGGAAAGTCTTGCAAACTCGTTAGCGTATTGCAGCGCCTTGCGCGACAAGCCAGAGAAATCAACCGGGCAGATGATTTTTTTAATGGTAATCATAGTACCGCTGTTGTATTTAAATTATTGAATAAATTTAATGCAATTGACAAATGATCGAAAAGAACAATTAAGCTGGTCGACCTGTACACTGCTTCAAGCCGCAGGCAAAATGGCATATAAGACGAGAGAGCCGTATTTACTCCTTCCCCAAAAAGGCGCAAACGTATTCAGTGCCAAATGGACAAAAAACCAAGTGTAAAAAGTGGTTTCTGTATGTCGAAAAAATGTAAAACTACAGGTATAGAAGCCTGCTCGTGTCGTTACTGACGGTTTTCAGTAAAACGTTAAAAATCCTGAAGTAACAATTGTTATTTACAGGAAATAACCCTCACAAAATATGCCATGCACATTAACGAATTAATATAAAAAAAAAGCCGTAGTTGCCTACGGCTTTTTTTAAGTAAGAACGAGAATTAGAAGGTCACTGTCGCATAGAGTTCTGTGCGAAGCTGGTTGTTTCTCTCAGTACCAGTGGTACCTGCTGTCTCTTTTCCACTTGCGCGGTAACGCAGGGTAGGAGTCAGGCTGAAGGTGCCGGTGGCAGATTCATGTACCTTGACGTTGTACTGGGCCCAGACAAAGACGTTGTTGTACTTTGTCTCAGTAATAGTTGAACCTGTAACTAATGATTTGTCTGTGGTGTGGTTGTAGTCAACCCATGCCGTGACAGGGCCAGACTCACCTTTGGCTCTAAAAAGATAACCGTTATAGTCAACATTAGCTTTGGTTACTCCAGTTACACCTTTGCTGTCTTTACAAACAGTATAGAATGCACTGGCACCGATTTTTGATTTTCCAGAAGGAATCGTGGCGTTTAAACCGAAGGTGTTCGGTGAAACCTTCTGATAGGTTGGGCCCTGCATATCGGTCAAAGCAATGATTGCCTGTGGTTCAACAGTAACATTCCCGATAGTGTTTTTGTAGGTTACATGTAATGCGTAACCATCATTGAGAAGTCCGGTACCAGAAGTTCCAGTGGCAGGAGTTGAACCAGTTTCTACCTGGGAGTTGTTGTCAAAGATAACAAGGGTACCATTCAGCTCTCCACTACCTACTTTAGTACCGTAGTTGAGGCCGAAGACTCGGTCAAAATTCATTGTGTATATCGGAACATCAACGGCATATACGGTTGTTGTTCCAACTAAACCAGGAATCGGATACAGGGCAAGATCAAAAATTGGGTTATTGAAGCTGTTGAGCGGAAGACGACCTATACTGAAATGGCAATTTTCCTGAGTGCGTCCGAAGTAGAAGTTTGAGACCTCAAGAGCATATTTTTCAGTGTTACTCACTCCAACTGTTCCCCATGCACCAGCAACCTCTTCATTTTGTACTAATGACTTAAAGAAGTAGCCATCACCAAGGTCAGCAGAAGCTTTAAGGCGGATCCGGTACTGATATTTTAGGTCATCTTTATACGCTGTTTTTTCGCCAGCAACTGTCTCTGTATTATTAAACTCGCCTCTTGCGCGAACGGCAGCATCTCCGCTGATTTTCAATTCAGCAGATGCCGGTGATGCGTATGACAAAACTGCAAACATTGCAGCAAGCGATAGCATTTTTTTCATTTTCATTTTCTCCGTTAGTTGTTATGTGTGTGTACGTTGGTAAATAAAAGAAAAAAAATTTAAATATCCTTAAAAAAATGATCAAGAAGTAATAACGTGCTACTTATGGTGCTATATGTTTATATAGTTTTTCAATGTAATAAAATTAACATGAATTCAACAAATGAACCATTTTGTCATTCAGGGTTCAGTACTGATTTTATGTAACCCTGTTCCATTGACTGAATCGTCAGCATTTTTTATAAATCATACAGATATTTTTTTATGTCACAGGTAAGGCTCAGGGTCAGCGCTTTATGTATCAGGGATGGTCAGGTACTGCTTATTGAACACAAAAGCTTTGCGCCAGAAGATCCGCAGCTCCCCGAAAGTTACTGGATCCTTCCGGGAGGCGCTGTCGAACGGGGTGAAACTCTGGATGAGGCTGTGAAGCGTGAAATGATGGAAGAGACTGGTCTTGCATGCAGGGTAGGTACTCTGCTGTTTATCAAGGAGCTTCTCTACCCTTATCCCGGCCTTCTTGAACAGGGTTCCCTGCATCATTCGGTATCACTCGGATTTTTTTGCACTGTTACCGGTGGAGAGATGATCACCGGAAAAGATCCTGAATATCCTGACGATCAGCAGATGATTATCAGGGTGAGCTGGATTCCGCTTGCCGATCTTGACCGTTATAACCTCTATCCACCGTTTCTTGCTGACTACATTCTTGCCCGGCCACCGGAAATGTTTCAGGATGCCATACCAGAGTTTTTCGATTCATCCCGGTAGCGTCAAGGTGTAACCTCCATGGATTAAAAATCAATAATGATACCTGCTGTGGTATAGCTTTCCGGATGGTAAAAATACATCCCTTGTCGACTCATACCGGAATAGTAGTTGCAGGCTACTCTGACTTTTTCCAGACCAGCTCCGCGAAGATTAATTCCTGCCTGCAGGTTCCATGTGCCCCGATGTCCTTTTGTTTCGTTCAGCAAAGGCTGCCATATTGGAAGCAGTTTGAAGTCAGCCGCAAAGTAGGTGTTGTAGGGAGCAGAGAGCTCAGCTCCAGCCTGAAAAGAGTGGGGATTGATGCCATCAGGGAGCGTATGGTAAAGGTACTGGTAACCGGTATAGATCCGACGACCCGGTGAACTGAGCGCAAGAACAAGGTTTACAAATTCCCGGCTGTAGGTAAAGGGTATTGTTCCGAGCCATTCCGGTTGGCGGAGCCACTGGTCTGTATCAGCATTATAGTGTCCATCTTCGAAATGGGCAGAAATGTGACTGAGTTTTGCTCGTGTGCTGAACTCTTCAAAAGGCAGTACATCGACCTTGATAGGTTTTTTCCAGCTTGCGTTGATGCCGAAAAGATAATCAACAGCATCAACAGGAAACTTGAAATTTTCAGTTCTGCGCAGGAGAGAGAACGTCGCAAAATCGACGCCAACAGCAAATTTCCTGCTCTTGCTCTGGTAGAGATCAGCCGATGAACCAATGTCAAGCTGCAGGGATTTTTTTCCCAGCAAGGGCATGACGGCAATTCTCGGTTCCAGAGGATCGGCCAGCAGTGGATTAAAGATAGTTTTTACAGCCGGATTCTGCGGTGTTTCTGCTGAGGCGTATGGACGGGAGGTCAAGAGTGTCGCTGTCAGTATAATCGTCAGTATAATCATTATCCTGCAGAGACGATAAAAGCGCTTCATCATGTTAAAGGGTTATGGTTATGCAAAACTGTTTTCCTGGGTAAGCAAGGTTTTGAGAACCGCCATACGGACAGCAACGCCATTGGTGACCTGTTCAAGCAGCATGCTTTTCGAATAGCCAGGGGGCTGAATGCGGTCAGCGACATTGTTTGATATTTCGATTTCACGGTTTATTGGTCCGGGGTGAAGCACAAGAAGATGTTTCTGCATCCGTTCCAGTCGTTCATCGGTAAGGCCGTAATAGACGGAGTACTCTTCGAGGGAGGGCAGATATCCACCGGTTGCGCGTTCAAGTTGCAGGCGAAGCACGATGGCAGTATCAGCCCAGGCTATGGCTTTGTCGAGGTTGGTAAAAAGGGTTATTCCCAGTCTGTCAGCATCAGATGGCATAAGGGTGATCGGACAGCAGATCCCGATTTCAGCGCCAGCGGCAAGAAGACCATAGATATTGGAACGGGCAACGCGGCTGTGCAGCACATCTCCGATGATGATAACCCTGATCCCTTCGATCTTTCCAAAATATTCGCGAAGTGTAAACATGTCGAGGAGCGCCTGTGTCGGGTGTTCATGCGAACCATCGCCGGCGTTGATGACGTTTTTGGAGGTGATGCCTGTTATGAAATCTGCAGCTCCCGATGAGGGGTGGCGCAGAACAAAGGCATCCACCTGCATCGCTTCCAGGTTTTTGATGGTGTCTCCGAGGGTCTCTCCCTTGCTAACGCTGCTTGAAGAGGCGCTGAAGTTCAGTGTTCCTGCGCCAAGGTGACGGGCAGCTATTTCAAAGGAGAAGCGGGTGCGGGTTGAATTTTCAAAAAAAATCAGTGCAATACGTTTATTGCGAAGAGATTGTTCAAAAGAGGGGTTTCCTGTGATCAACTCTTTCTTGAACCCGTCGGCCATGTCGAGAAGTTTCGTAATGTCAGAGGCCGATACATTGCATAATCCTGTAAGGTGCTTCAACTTTTGCTGTTATTTGCGGCGTTTCAGGAAGATTTTTTTCAAATGTACAATAAAAATTGATGATCAAGAACTACCTTGGAGAAGCTGCAATGAAAGTGAATAAGCGCAGCAGGCGGGATGTTTTTAGCTCTAAAATACCGTTATGCACGAAATGAGTATTGCGATGTCAATTGTTGAGGCAGTTGACACACAAGCACGAGTTGAGGGAGCCGTGAAGGTTTCAGGAGTTGATTTGCTTGTCGGAAAACTTGCTGGTATTGAACCCGACTCATTGAAATTCTGTTTTTTAGCCGCAGCGAAGGGGACGCTTGCTGAAGATGCTGTGCTGGTGATTGAGCAGCCTGAAGGGATTGGCGAGTGCGGTGAGTGCGGCATGAGGTTTCCGGTCACCTTTTATTATGCAGAGTGTTCCGAATGCCGCTCGCTTCGGATAAAAATTGTTTCCGGTGAGGAGTTTCTCATTCAATCAATAACTATAGAAGAAGAGGGAGAGTAAGAAAATGTGCGACACCTGTGGTTGTTCGGCTGATGGCGGAGCAGTGCTTCGCAAACCCGGCGAGAGCGATTATCATGTTCATGTCACTCTTGGTACAGAAAAGCATACCCATTCTCATGCTGGTGAGGAGCCCCACGATCACGATCATGGGCACAATCACCATCACCATGAAGGGATAAGCCGGAAGATTATACTCGAACAGGATGTTCTTCAGCAAAACAATCTTCTTGCAGAAAGAAACCGGGGATACTTTGAGGCAAGGAATATTTTAGCCCTGAATTTTCTCAGCTCTCCTGGCTCAGGAAAAACTTCGTTGCTCGAAAAAATCATTCCATTGCTGCAACAGCGCTTTCCGGTTGCCGTTATCGAGGGTGACCAGCAGACAACCAATGATGCTGACCGTATTCATGCTCTTGGTGTGCCGGTGATCCAGATCAATACTGGTTCAGGATGTCATCTTGATGCACTGATGGTCAACCGCGCTGTCAAGGAGCTTGAATTGCAGGAAAACTCGCTGCTCTGTATCGAGAATGTCGGAAACCTAGTCTGCCCGGCGCTCTTTGACCTTGGTGAGGCTCTGAAAGTGGTGATTATCAGCGTGACTGAGGGCGACGACAAGCCGCTGAAGTACCCGACAATGTTTCATGAGGCCGATCTCTGCATTCTCAACAAGATCGATCTGCTGCCTTACGTGGAATTTGATGTGGCGAAGTGTCGCGAAAATGCCATGCGGGTCAACCACCATCTCGAATGGTTTGAAGTGTCGGTGAAAACCGGTGAAGGGCTTGCGGCATGGCAGGAGTGGCTCGAAAAGAGATTGATACACCATTGAACATTCAGGGCGAAGCACGGCGGCGTCTGCTGGTTAACGGGATTGTACAGGGTGTCGGGTTCCGGCCGTTTGTTTACCGGATAGCCGTCGGTTTCGGGCTGAAAGGCTTTATCCGCAATACCTCTTCAGGCGTGTTAATTGAGGTGCAGGGCTCTTCCATGCTTCTCGACAGTTTTATTTGTGCACTGCAGAGTGACCTTCCGCCTCTTGCCCGCATTGAGGCAATTAAAGAGAATGCTCTTGACTGTGTTGCTGAGGAGGGTTTTGTCATTGCGGATTCGAGTGCTGGCGCCGATGTTGAGACGCTCATTCCGCCTGATATTGCCCTTTGCGGTGATTGCCGCCGTGAACTTCTTGATCCGGCAGACCGCCGGTTTCGCTATCCCTTCATCAACTGCACCAATTGCGGCCCTCGATACACCATAGTTGATCGTCTGCCTTACGACCGTCCCTCTACTTCAATGCACTCTTTCATGATGTGCCCGGAGTGTGAAAGGGAGTACCACGATCCTCTCGACCGTCGTTTTCATGCGCAGCCCAATGCTTGCCCGGTGTGCGGCCCGGCGCTTCTGCTGCTTGACGCGGCGGGGTTGCCGATTGATGGTGATGCTGTGGCAGAAGCTGCAGTATTGCTGAACCAGGGGCTTATTCTTGCACTGAAGGGGTTGGGAGGTTTTCATCTTGCTGTTGATGCCAGTAATGAGAGTGCGGTAAAAAGATTGCGAGAGCGGAAGGGGCGTGAGGCAAAACCCTTTGCGGTTATGATGCGCGACATGGAGCTTGTACGGAGATACTGCAGGGTGAACGAGGGTGAGCTTGCAGTCTTGACCTCAGCGGAGGCGCCCATTGTGCTCTTGAAAAAGAGGAAGAGCTGCATACTGGCGCCATCAGTAGCTCCGGATAACGATCGCCTCGGCGTTATGCTTCCCTACACTCCCCTGCATACCCTGCTTTTCGAGGAAGGCCCTGCAGCTTTGGTGATGACCAGTGCCAATTTCAGTGAAGAGCCCATTGTCAATGAGAATGATGAAGCGCTCTTGCGCCTCACAGGCATTGCCGATACTTTTTTGCTGCACAATCGCCCTATCTATCTCAAATGCGACGATTCGGTAACTATCCATCTTTCAGGAGAGCTTCGTCAGATCAGGCGGAGCAGGGGATCCGTGCCAGCCCCGATTTTTCTCCGTGAAGGTGGGCCCACAGTACTTGGTACAGGGGGAGAGCTTAAAAACACCGTCACCCTGCTGAAAGGTTCTCACGCGCTGATGAGCCAGCATATCGGCGACATGAAAAACTTTGAGGCATACCGCCATTTTGAGCAGGTTGTCGCCCACTTGCAGCGCCTGTTTCAGGCAACACCCGAGCTTGTCGTGCATGACTTGCACCCTGACTACATGACAACCCGGTGGGCGGAAGATCAGCATATCCCGGTAATGGGTGTGCAGCACCATCATGCCCATCTTGTTGCCTGTCTTGCAGACAACAGGGAGGAAGGGCCCGCTATCGGCCTTATCCTTGATGGTACAGGCTTCGGAAGCGATGGTACGATATGGGGCGGTGAAGTGCTGATCGGCGACGCTGCCGGAGTTGAACGGTTTGCCTCGCTGGAGTCGATGCCACTTCCTGGAGGTGATGCCGCAGTCATGCAGCCATGGCGTCTGGCGTTTGGTTATCTTCACAGAAGTTGCACCCACTTGCCCGATCTGCCGTTTATGAAAGGGAGGAGTGTCGAGCAAATCCTTGAGCTGCTTGAAAAAAAAGTGAACATTGTCGAAACCTCAAGCTGTGGTCGCCTGTTTGATGCCGTTGCCGCACTCTGCAACCTGCGGGGGGAAATCACGTATGAAGGAGAGGCTGCCATAGCGCTGATGAATGCTGCGGGGGGGGCTATAGGTCATAAAGAGTTTCGCTATGATTTGCACTACGCAATACCGCCAGGGAAAACTCTCTATAATGAGGAGACTCAGGATGCAGAAAAAGGTCGTTGGATAATGATGGTCTCCCCTATGATTCAAGACATTGCAATTGCCTTGCAAGCAGGGATGTCCACCATCGACATCAGCCGAAGATTTCATCGCACCCTTGTAACCTGCTTCCAGAATATTATCGAAAAAGCATCCAAAGCTACCGGTATAACAACTATAGCGCTCAGTGGCGGAGTCTTCCAGAATGAACTTCTCTTCATTACCTTGTTGCATGAACTTCAGCAGGCTGGCTACAGGGTGCTTGCTCATGCGCAAGTCCCATCGAATGATGGCGGGCTTTCGCTTGGTCAGGCTATTATCGGTCGTAATTTTCTGAAGGGTCGTTTTTTCTTACTTTGAATCAAGTGTTACATAACCTTATCTCCTGATACCCATGTGCCTCGCCATACCTGGAAAACTGATCGAACTCATTACGGAGAATGGCCTCAAAATGGGCATTATAGACGTGAACGGTTCAAAAACAAGGGCATGTCTTGAATATGTGCCTGACATCAAAGTTGGCCAGTACACCATTATTCATGCCGGATTCGCTCTGAAGATAATTGACGAAGATGAGGCTGCAGAGAGTCTGAAGCTTTGGCAGGAGCTTATTGATAGCGGAGCTTTTCAGCCTGATGAAGAGCCCTTCTCACCAGAATCGTTGTGATGCTGACACCAATGAAATACATCGATGAATACCGAAATCCAGAGCTTGCCCGCAAGCTTCTCAACGAGATTCGCAGAAAAGCTGCCCACCATTGGACAATTATGGAGATCTGCGGCGGCCAGACTCACTCCATTATCCGAAACGGTATTGACCAACTGCTGCCTGATACTATCGAACTGGTGCATGGTCCCGGCTGCCCGGTCTGCGTGACTCCCCTTGAATCCATTGAGAGAGCTCTCGCCATCGCAGCACGGGAAGAGGTGATTTTTACCAGTTTTGGGGATATGCTTCGGGTGCCAGGAAATTACAGGGATCTCTTCATGATCCGCAGCGCAGGAGGCGATGTTCGTATTGTTTTCTCACCTCTCGACGCACTGCAGATTGCCCGTGATAACCCGGCAAAAGAGGTGGTCTTTTTTGCCGTTGGTTTTGAAACGACGGCTCCGGCAAATGCTATGGCGGTATGGCAGGCAGCACGAGAAGGAATTGAAAACTTCAGTGTTCTGGTGAGCCAGGTAATGGTTCCCCCTGCCATGCGGGCGATTCTCTCTTCACCGGGGAACCGGGTTCAGGGTTTCCTTGCAGCGGGGCATGTCTGCGCGGTGATGGGCTATGAGGAGTATGAGCCGGTAGCCCGAGAGTTTCAAGTGCCGATAGTCCCGACCGGCTTCGAACCGGTTGAGCTGCTTGCGGGAATTCTCAAAACCGTTGAGCTGCTCGAAGAGGGAAAAGCGGAGGTGGTGAACTGTTATGGGCGGGTGGTGAGCCGGGCAGGTAATCCGGTTGCGCAGGAGACCATCCACAACGTGTTTGAAGTGACCGATCGTCAGTGGCGAGGGATTGGTCTGATTCCCGGCAGCGGTCTTGGCCTCAGAGAGTCTTATGCCCGTTTTGACGCCGAAAAAAGGTTTAATGTCACGAATATTTTCGCTGAAGAGTCGCCATTCTGCATGAGCGGCAGTGTGCTGCAAGGGAAGCTCAAGCCTGATGGCTGTCCCGCTTTTGCGAAAGAGTGTACACCGCAGCATCCCCTTGGAGCTACCATGGTTTCATCCGAAGGGGCATGTGCCGCATACTATAAATATCATCTTGATACCCCATGACGATTGTTCCGATCTGTCCAGCCCCTGTTATGCAGCACGAAACCGTCCAGATGGCGCATGGCGCCGGAGGTCGTTTATCGCAGACGCTCATGCAGCGGGTGTTTATGCCGCACCTCCATAACGCCTTTCTTGATCTGCTTGACGATCAGGCAAAGCTTGACTTGCCTCCAGGAAGAACCGCTTTTTCTACCGACACCTACGTGGTGAGTCCGGTTTTTTTCCCCGGTGGCAACATTGGAGAGCTTGCCGTCAACGGTACCGTTAACGATCTGGCGGTTGGTGGAGCAAAGCCGCTCTATCTCAGCGCGGGTTTTGTGCTTGAAGAGGGGTTTTCGCTTGCAGAGCTTGAAGACATTGTCAAGAGCATGGCCGAAGCTGCCCGCAGGGCGGGAGTGATGATTGTGACCGGTGACACCAAAGTGGTCGGAAAAGGGCAGTGCGACAGGATTTTTATCAATACCTCTGGTATCGGAATTATCAGGGAAGGTGTTAATCTTTCGTGCCGAAACCTGAAGGTAAGCGACAGCATCATTCTCTCCGGAACGGTTGGCGATCATGGGATGGCCATCATGACCTCGCGCGAAGGGCTCTCATTCCAGTCGCGGATAACAAGCGACTGTGCAGCGCTCAATGGCATGATCAGTACTATTCTTGATGAGGTGCCCTTCGCCATTCACGCCATGCGCGACCCGACCAGGGGAGGGGTAGCCGCTACTCTGAACGAACTGGCAAGCTCCTCTTCCGTCGGGATTGAGATACATGAGACAACTATTCCCGTAAAACCGGATGTTCGTGGGGCTTGTGAACTGCTTGGCATTGACCCTCTGCATGTGGCCAATGAAGGCAAACTTGTTGTGGCTGTAGCGGCAGGTGATGCAGAGAGGGTGCTTGAGGTGATGCGTGCTTTAGACCTTGGCCGGGATGCCGTCATCATCGGATCGGTGGTTGACGATCATCCCGGTATGGTGGTCATGCGTACAGTTTATGGCAGCCGACGGATTATTGATCTTCCGCTTGGTGAACAGTTGCCAAGGATCTGCTGAACCTTGGCAACTGTAAGACGTTTATATGCTGCTGCCGAGGCGATTGTTATTTTGTTATGGCGATCATGTATCTGACAGCCAAAGTTACCTCTTCATCGTTCAGAGCTTCATTACCGCCTTTTGGCGGCATCGCGCCTTTTTTTCCTTCGTACCCTTCAATTGCTTTTTTTGCCAGAATAGTTACACCCACTGGGATGCGTTCTTTCCAGTCAGATTTGTCTCCTGGTGTCGGAGCGCCAGCGACATCGGAATTATGGCAACCGCCACAGTTGGCTTCGTAAATTTTTTTGCCAACAGCAAGTTTCTGTTCCGCAGCAGCTTCTTCCTTTGACTCAGTCAGTTCCTCTTTATCAGGAGGAGCCTCCTTACTGCATGAAGCGAGCAAAAAGAGAGACAGAGCCAAAACTGGCAGAATTCGTTGCATAGTCATCGGAGTGGAATAATATTTTGATTAGAGAGCATCGCTAACAAATATCATCCGTGAATTTATAGTATTATCTTTCGCAATCAAAAAGTTATTACCCTGAACTTGAGACAGTAAGAGGATATGCAACCGAATATTTCAGTTATACTTTGCCAACCCATAAGGGCTCGATGGCCATTATTCCTGCGTTTACAAGAAACTTCTGTAGTAAGTGCAACAAGATTCGCATTACATCAAGTGGAAAAATAATTAGCTGCCTATATGAAAAAGAGGGGATGAATATTCTGCCGCTGCTTCGCAACAATTGCAGCCATGAAGCAATAGCCGATCTTTTCCGGCAAGCGGTCTCTTATAAACCAGAGAATGGTAAACACGCGGTCAGCAATTCGGTTAGAACCAGCATGTCCGAAATCGGAGGATAGAAGAGATAGTTCCCCGACATTTCAACAATTGAGCGTCATCCCGGGTGTTACTGTCCCGCCTTTAAGTACCCGACAAAAAAGTCCTTCCTTAGGCATGATACACTCCCCAGTAGTGCGCTTAATAGCACATCCGGCATTATGGCACTCTTTGCCAATCTGGGTGATTTCAAGAACAACGCTTTTGCCGATTTCAAGGCGATCACCAATCGTGAGACCTGAGAGATCTATACCCCTGGTAACAATATTTTCAGCAAACATCCCATGATCCAGTTCAGGCATCTTATGACGCATCCGGTCAATACTCTCTCCGGCAAGCAAAGAAACCTGCCGGTGCCACTCTCCAGCGTGAGCATCACCCTCAATACCCCAGTCCTCTTTCAGTGTAATTTCGTTCAAAGGTATTTTAACCACACCCTTGTCGGTACTGATACAAATCGCTTCTATCGAACCCATTGTAATAATTGATTTTTGTCGTAGTGCTTCAACTGGAGACGGCTCATAATTTCTAAAAACAGATACCCCGCTGCTTGCGGCGGGGAGGGTCATTTTACAGCTCTTTACATGTTCAACGCCCGCTTTTCAATGGCAAGGGCAGCTTCGCGCATCACCTCCGAAAGGCTTGGATGAGGGTGGCAGGTGCGGGCCACATCCTCGGATGATGCATGGAACTCCATGGCAAGTGCTGCTTCAGCTATCAGGTCGGAGGCGCTTGCTCCAATAATGTGAACGCCGAGAATTTCATCGGTTTTCGCATCGGCAAGCATTTTGATAAACCCGTCTGCATCTCCAAGACCCAGTGCCCGTCCGTTGGCTGCAAAAGGAAATTGTCCTGTTTTGTAGTCGCGTCCTTCTGAACGAAGCTGTTGTTCAGTTTTTCCAACCCAGGCGATTTCCGGGGTGGTATAAATAACCCAGGGCATGCTGTTGTAGTCGAGGTGCGGCTTCTGACCCGCGAGCAGTTCGGCCACCATGACCCCTTCGTCTTCAGCCTTGTGTGCCAGCATGGGGCCTCGCACCACATCTCCGATCGCGTAAACACCTGGAGCGGCGGTGGCGCAATGATCGTTGACGGGAATAAATCCCCGTTCATCGGTCTGGAGACCGACAGCCTCAAGGTTAAGTTTCTCAGTGTTTGGAGTACGGCCAACGGAGACAATCAGTTTATCACATTCAAGGGTATGTTCAGAACCCTGGTCATCGGTATAGGCAATACTTACACCATTTTTGGTCAGTTTTGCCTGGCCGATTCTGACACCGAGCTTAATGTGCAGTCCCTGCTTTAAAAAGAGCTTGGAAGCTTCTCTTGAAACACTCTCATCGGCGGCGCCAAGAAATGAGGGCATCACTTCAAGAATGGTGACCTCTGCGCCGAGTCTGCGCCAGACCGAGCCCACTTCAAGGCCGATGACACCTGCGCCGATGACCCCCAGTTTTTTTGGCGCCTCAGTGAATTTCAGCGCACCTTCATTATCGCAAATCGTTACGTTATCGACTTTGACGTTGGGGATATGGCGGGCTTTTGAACCGGTGGCGATAATCACCTTCTGTGCAAGCACTTCCTCATCGCCATCTTGTCCGCTGATAATGATCCGATAGCCAGCGTCAGTTTTTCCGGCAAAAGAGCCTCGTCCTTTAAGGAAAGTGATCTTGTTTTTACGGAAGAGGAATTTTACACCGGCCGTCATTTTTGTGACAATAGCCTCCTTGCGCTTTTGCATCTTTGCAACATCAATGCTTATACCGGTAGCAGTGATGCCATGTTCAGGGAGGTGAAGCACTGCTTTTTCATAGGCTTCCGATGAGGCGACGAGCGCTTTGAGAGGAATACATCCAGCATTGAGACAGGTGCCGCCAAGACGGGGTTCTCCTGCTGGATCATCGTAAGCGCTGAACTCGCAACAGGCAACTGAAAAGCCAAGTTGTGCGGCACGGATTGCGGCAATATATCCGCCGGGGCCTGCACCGATAACAAGAACGTCGAATTGTTTGTTCATGGTAGAGTTTCTTTTTAAAGATCAAGTAAGAGACGCGCAGGATCTTCCAGTGCATCCTTTATTGCAACAAGACCAAGTACCGCTTCCTTGCCGTCGATAATTCGATGGTCATAAGACATGGCCAGATAGTTCATCGGTCGTATGACGATTTGCCCGTTTTCCACAACAGGCCTCTCTTTCGTGGCGTGGATGCCAAGAATTGCTGACTGCGGCGGATTGATGATCGGCGTTGAAAGCATTGAACCGAAAACGCCTCCGTTGGAAATAGAGAAGGTGCCGCCGGTCAGCTCTTCAAGGGAGAGTGTCCCCAGTTTGGCCTTTGTGGAATAGTCGGCAATTTTGCTTTCAATGTCGGCAATGCTCATCTGGTCGACATTGCGAAGAATAGGGACAACAAGTCCTCTCGGTGAGCTGACGGCGATACCGATATCAAAATAACCGTGATAAATGATGTCCTTGCCGTCAACTGAAGCATTCAGGACGGGATATTTGCGCAGGGCATGTACAGTAGCTTTGACAAAGAAAGACATGAAGCCGAGTTTAACGCCGTGCTCTTTTTCAAAGGCAACCTTGTAGCGGTTGCGCAGATCAATGACCGCATGCATGTCGACCTCGTTGAAGGTCGTCAGAATGGCATTGGTTGCCTGAGAGTGAAGAAGCCTTTCAGCGATGCGTGCCCTGAGACGGGTCATGGGTACGCGCTGTTCCGGTCGGTCGGTCAGCAGAGAAGGGTCAGTCACAGCTTCGGCTGGTTTCAGCTTTTGTACTGCCTGAACTGCCGGTGCTGGAGGGGCCGCCGGTTCTGCTCCAGCCGCAATGGCTTGCAGTACATCGCCTTTGGTAACTCTTCCATGCCTGCCGGTGCCCTCTACTTGTGACAGGTTCAGTCCGGTTTCAGCCATCAGTTTTGCTGCGGCAGGCATGGCAATTTCTCCTTCAGCTTCAGGAACAGCCGTTTGTGGAGCCGTTTCGATCTTTTGCTGATCAGGAACAGATGCTGCTGCCGTTGTTGCTGCCGGTTTGCCTTCGCTGTCGATGCGTGCCAGAACCTGATTGGGAACTACCGTGCCACCGTCACCGACTAGAATTTCAAAGAGAATGCCTGCGGAGGGAGACGGTACATCAAAGACAACTTTGTCGGTTTCGATTTCAAAGAGAATTTCGTCAACAGCAACAGCATCTCCTGGGGATTTTTTCCAGTTCAGCAGTGTTGCTTCGGCAACGGATTCCGACAACTGGGATATGGTGACATCAATGATTGCCATTCGTGGATATTATTTGTTGAAAAAAACACTGAACTCACCGAACGCCTGATCAAGCAACGCTTTTTGCTGGAGGGCATGTGTTGCGGCGTAGCCGCATGCGGTTGAGGCTGATGCGAGTCTTCCTGCATAGCCGAACTGCTGGCCCGGCGTCATTGCTTTCATGATATAATGCTGGAGAAACCGCCAATACCCCTGATTTTTTGGCTCATCCTGACACCAGACAATATCCTTCAGTTGAGGATAGAGCGCAAGCTCAGCGCCAAACTCCTCAAGAGGGAAAGGATAAAGCTGTTCGATACGGATAATGGCGACATCTTCAGCCGTGTTTTCCCGTCTGCGGTTCAGAAGATCATAATAAACCTTGCCGGAACAGGCAATAAGTCTCTTTACTTTTTCAGGATTTGCTGTCGTATCACTGATAATGTTCAGAAAATTTCCAGTGGAGAGTTCGGCAAGCGCAGAGACAGCTTCCTTGTTGCGGAGTAGTGATTTAGGGGTGAGAATGACCAGCGGCTTGCGGATCATGGTAGTCATCTGCCGGCGAAGCAGGTGGAAAATCTGGGCAGGGTTGGTCGGCTGACAAACCTGGATATTGTTCTCGGCGCAGAGCTGCAGGAACCGTTCTGGTCGGGCTGATGAGTGCTCCGGGCCCTGTCCTTCATAGCCGTGAGGCAGCATGAGGGTCAGGCCTGATGCAAGCCCCCATTTCACCTCTCCGGAAGTGATGAACTGGTCAATCAATACCTGTGCTCCGTTGGCAAAGTCGCCAAACTGGGCTTCCCAGATCACCAGAGTATCGGGTGCAGAGATCGAGTAGCCGTATTCAAACCCAAGAACCGCCTCTTCGGAAAGAACGGAGTCGATAACGGTAAAGGCAGCCTGGTTGCTGGCAACATTCTGAAGCGGTATGTAGATGCCCGAATCCCATTTTTCACGTTTCTGATCATGCAGTACGGAATGACGGTGCGAAAATGTAGCCCTGCCGCTGTCCTGGCCGGTGATGCGTATCGGGTAACCGCCAGCAACAAGTGATGCAAATGCAAGATGTTCACCCATACCCCAGTCGAGAAGTTGTTCTCCTCGGCCCATGCGGGCACGGTCATTGACCACCTTTTCAACCAATTGGTGAAGCTTGAACCCTTCAGGGATTTTGGTGATCATCTCCGAGAGTCGTTTGAGTTCGGCAAGAGGAACGCCGGTTTCGGAGACTTCATCACGCACTGTTGACGGTTCCGCTGTAAAGATGGTTTTGTTGACGAGTACCGGATTTGCGGTGTATTTTCCTTCATCCAGATCCTTGCGGAATTGCTGGCTGAGCTTTGCGGCATACTCTTCGTTGATGATTCCCTGGGATTCAAGCCTTTCTGCAAAGAGCTTCCGGGTGCCGGGGTGCTTGTCTATCTTCTTGTACATCAGCGGCTGGGTCATGGCTGGTGTATCCTGTTCGTTATGGCCAAGCTTGCGGAAACAGATAATATCAATAACCACATCGCGTTTAAAGGCCTGCCGGTAATCAAGTGCCATCTGTGTAGCAAGAACAACCGATTCAGGATCGTCGCCATTGACGTGCAGCACCGGCGCCTCAATCATCTTGACCACATCGGTACAATAGGTTGTTGAACGGCTGTCGCGAGGATCGGAGGTGGTAAAGCCAATCTGGTTGTTGATAACAATATGAACTGTTCCTCCAGTGCCATATCCTCTTGTCAGCGCAAGATTCAGCGTCTCCATGATAACACCCTGTCCGGCAAAGGCTGCGTCGCCGTGAACCAGAATCGGCAGCACCTGTGAACCGTCCCTGTCGCCCCTGCGTACCTGGCGGGCTTTTACGGCTCCCTCTACTACTGGATTGACAATTTCAAGGTGAGAGGGGTTGAAGGCAAGAGAGAGATTGATCGGTCCGCCGGGAGTGGCAATGTCGCTGGTAAAGCCCTGATGATATTTTACGTCGCCGGAGGGAAGATCAGCAGCATGTTTACCCTCGAATTCCGCAAAAAGATCCAGTGGATTTTTCCCCATGATATTGACAAGCACATTCAATCGTCCCCTGTGGGCCATACCGATGACAATCTCCTGCACTCCAGCTTTTCCAGCCCGCTGGATCAGTTCATCCATGGAGGCAATAAAGCTTTCACCCCCCTCAAGAGAGAAGCGTTTCTGGCCGATAAAACGAGTGTGCAGATAGCGCTCAAATCCTTCTGCGGCAGTTAAGCGTTCAAGAATATGTTTTTTCTTCTCCGCAGTGAAATCAGGTTTCGATCGTATCGTCTCGAACTTTGCCTGCCACCACCGTTTTTCCGTCTGGTCAGTGATGTACATGAACTCAATGCCAAGTGTACCGCAGTAAGTCACACGCAGATTCTGAAGCACTTCGCGCAGAGGCATGCTTTCCTTGCCAAAATAGGTATTGCTTGTGTTGAAAACAATATCCATGTCGGTATCCGTGAACCCGTAAAAGGAGGGCTCAAGATCGGGAAGCGCAGGTCGTTCCTGACGTTTCAGGGGATCAAGATCTGCCCAGCGTGAACCAATGTTGCGGTAGGCGGCGATCAGTTTCTGTACCGACACCCGTTTACGCCCCAGTTCGGCATCGGGATTTGCTACAACACGGCAGATTGGTCCAAGACGAGCTCTTTCAGCAAATGATGCCTGGACGGGTGAGTGCGCGATATCGCGCGCATCGGTGCCGTTCGTCCCGGGCATATTTTGCATGGCATCAAAGTACGCCCGCCACGTTTCAGAAACAGAGCCAGGATTGTCGAGATAGGCTTCATAAAGATCTTCGATATAAGGGGCATTTCCCCCGGAGAGATAGGAACTGCTGCTATACTGATGAATCATGGTGTGACGTGCTTGTCTTTCAAAAGGATTATATGATACAAAGGGATGATAGTCTATAAAAGAAAAGGTGTTAGTCGTTGATTGAACCACTCTTTTGCAGGTACTGCATTTTAACAAATGTTAACCGACATGAAGTATAATAAATAACAACTGTTATTGCGAAAGATTTAACGAAAATCAAGCGAACAAAATCATAGTGGCCCATCCGCTAAGAGCAGAGAGGGCAGGTTGGGTTGCGGTAAAGGGGGATTTTGCGGATGGTCATGGTGAGAGTATCGCAGGTCAGCAGGGTGTTGATGAGTGGTGTACCGATGGAGAGGATGTGTTTTATGGCTTCGGTGGCCTGGATGGAGCCGATGATGCCGGGTACTGCACCGAGTGGTCCTTTTGGGATGCTGGCGGCCGGGACTCCCTCTTCGTGGAAGAGGCAGTGGTAGCAGGCGGTAGTGCCGGGGTGGACGGTCATGGTCTGACCATAGAACTCTCTGATCCCTGCGTGGGAGTAAGCTTTTGCTGCATTGTGGCAGGCTCTGGAGATCAGGAATTTTGAGTCGAAGTTGTCGGTGGCGTCGATGACAAAGTCGTACGGCGCGAGAATTTCCAGAGCGTTGTTAGCAGTGAGCCGGAACGGGTAGAGGGTGAGTTTGAGGTCAGGATCGAGGTCGAGAAGCCGTTGTTTCGCAGAGGTAACCTTATCTTTTCCGATTGAGTCGGTGGTGTGCAGAATCTGTCGCTGGAGGTTGCTGAGATCAACCTTGTCACCATCCATGATCCCGATGGTGCCTATGCCTGCTGCTGCGAGATAAAAGGCGACAGGGGAGCCGAGCCCCCCGGCGCCGATGACCAGTACTTTTGCCTTGAGCAGCTTCACCTGTCCCTTTTCCCCGATCTCTTGCAGTGCAATGTGGCGGGCGTAACGTTCGCGCTGGCTGTCACTCAGTGTGTTGTTCAGTGGCATGGTTGTCCTTCCTCTGGTTGCATTGCCAGTTTTAAGTTGGATGATGGGCCGTTATAGGAGAGTTCCCAGTTTTTGAAGACCGGTTCAATGTTCTGGCGGCGCAGTGCAGTACAGAACTCTTTGGCGGTTCGGTCGTCAGATATTTCAAATTGCCCCTTGCCAGTTTTCTTCTTCCTTTCTTCGTTCTCACTCTCATAATATCCTCCAACAGTAGTCCTGCTCTCGATGCTCATTCTGGTAATTCCAAGTCCTGCCATGCCATCACGGAAGGTTGCGCTCTCCCTCGTTGAGAGAACCAGTTCCGTATCGGGAAGAGCAATGCGGAAGGCAAAGATTATTCTGGCAAGAAGGTGATCGTCAACCGGGAAGGGGGGCTCATAACCCCCGGTCTGTGGTCTCATGCGAGGAAACGATACCGACATGCCTGCACGCCAGTACGTGCGCCCGAGGTGTCGAACATGGCGATAGAGGCTCAGTACATCTTCAACTGGATCGGAAAGACCGAGCAGAACACCGAGCCCGACGTTTTTTATACCACCTTCAAGTGCGCGGGCCGGAGTTTCAAGTCGGGCGATAAAATCTTTTTTAGGGCCCCATCGGTGCAGTGTTTCGTATCGTTCGCGGTTGTAGGTCTCCTGGTAGATAGTGATACCGGTGCATCCACTGTCGGCAAGTGCCCGGTATTCGTTGACGCTCATCGGAAATGCTTCAACCGAGACGCGCTGCATCTCTTCTGCGGCGATGGCAACACTTCTCTGAAGATAGTCGAAATCTGCAGCGGCAGTGCGTTCGCCGGTAAGCAGGAGAATATCGCTGATGCCAAGTTTTTTCATTGCGCCCAATTCGCGACGTATTTCATCCGGTTCAAGGCGGTGGCGCGGCGTTTTCCGATCGGAGGCGAATCCGCAGTAGGCGCAGCCGCTTGAGCAGTAGTTCGAGAGGTAGAGCGGGGCGTAAAGGGTCATGGTGCGTCCAAACCGGCGCTGGGTGATTGCTCTCGATTCGGCAGCAAGTGTTTCAAGGGAACGTGATGATGCAGGCGACAGCATGGCGGCAAGGGCCGTTGTGTCACGATTGTCGGAAAGCCATTCCGGTAAAGTTGTCATCAGACTGTTCCCAGAAAAGAGGTGAGAGGACTTGTTGCCACGGCGGAACCGCTTTTCTGCATCAGCCCGGCCCTGAATGCTTTTCTTCCAGCCGCTACAGCCTCTGCGAAAGCCTCTGCCATTGCTGGCGGGTTGCCTGCTGCTGCCACGGCGCTGTTTACCAAAACAGCTTCACAACCCATTTCCATGGCGTGAGCCGCCTCGGAAGGGGAGCGCAGTCCGGCATCGACAATGACCGGAATGCCGCTTTCACGGATGATGATGTTGAGCATCCCGGAGGTGGCGAGTCCCTGTCCGCTGCCGATAGCCGAGCCGAGCGGCATCACCGACGCGCATCCAACTTCCTCAAGCCTCTTGGCCAGTACCGGGTCTGCGGCAATATAGGGCATCACCAGAAACCCCTCTTGTGCCAGAATCCGGCAAGCTTCATACGTTTCGATGGGGTCAGGCATCAGGTGCTGCGGGTTCGGATGAATTTCCACCTTGATAAAGGGGCTCCCTGAGAGTTCGCGGGCGATATGGGCCGCACGGACAGCCTCTGCGGCGGTTGAAGCTCCTGAAGTATTTGGCATGAGCGTGATTCCCTCAATTGACGAGAGGGGGCCGAAGAGGTCGTCTTCGGCCTGTTCGCGGTTAAAGCGGCGCAACGCTACGGTCACGAGTTGTGCGCCTGAAGCCCTCACGGCATCAAGCATCACGCTGGCGTTGCTGAATTTCCCTGTTCCAAGAATCAGGCGTGAGGAGAAGGTATACGAGCCGATCTGCAATAAATCCATAATAAAAGTAATCTGTTAACCACCGCCAGCGAAAATCAGGAGTTCAACCCGATCACCCTCCTGAAGCAGGTGTGAGGGGCGGTTTTCGGGGCGAATGATATGATCATTTACCACGACAGCCACGCTTTTTCCGTCTGAACCGATGATCGAGAGAAGATCGCTGACGGCAGAATCGGGAGGAAGTGGTTGTTGTTTTCCGTTCAGTTCAATAGTAATCATTTGTGACATTTCTTCACTATTTCTTAAGGGCGCCTCTCTTGATATATTTTCATCAACTTATGATTTAAGCGCGTTCAGCAGATCAGCCTCAAGATCAGCCGCATTTTCCAGGCCGATGGAGAGCCTCACCAGGTTGTCGGTGCACTTTCTCCGTTCCCGCTCCTCCTGTGAGAGTGCCCAGAGCGTCATTTTTGCTGGTGAGGAGATGAGCGACTCCACGCCCCCAAGGCTGTCGGCCAGTACAAAGAGTTTGATTTTTTCAATCAACCGCTCGACTGCCGGAAGGCCATCGTTCAAGGCAAAGGTCACCACGCCGCCGAACCCGCTCATCTGCTCTTTTGCCAGTTCATGCTGCGGGTGTGAAGTGAGGCCAGGGTAAAAGACACGTTCCACCGCCGGATGTCGTTCAAGCATCCCGGCAAGATGAAGAGCGCTGGCTTCATGCTCCTTCATGCGGATTTTCAGGGTTTTCAAACCGCGCATAATCAGCCAGCAGTCCCAGGGGCCTGGTACGGCTCCCGCTGCACCCTGATAATTTTTGATGGTGGTGTGTATCGCCGAGTCTGAAGTCACCACGGCGCCGCCGATGACATCGCTGTGGCCGCCAAGGTATTTGGTCGTGCTGTGCACGACAATGTCGGCGCCAAGCTCAAGAGGGCGCTGAAAGTAAGGGCTTGCAAAGGTGTTGTCCACTGCGAGCAGGACGCCACGCTCTTTGGCAAGTGAAGCAAGAGCCCGGATGTCTGAGAGCTGGAGAAGCGGATTGCTTGGCGTTTCAATCCAGATCAGCTTTGTCGCCGGTATGATGCAGGCTGCATAACTCTCTGTGGATTCGCTTTCGGTATAGCTGGTGGTGACGCCCCATGGCCTCAGGAGCTGCTCGAAAATCCGGTAGCTTCCGCCGTAAATGTCGTTGCCCGCAACAATGTGGTCTCCGGGTTTCAGCACCTGCAGCGCCGCCATGGTTGCCGCAACTCCAGAGGCAAAGGCAAGACCAAATTTGCCGTTTTCAAGCAGGGCCAAGGATGCTTCGAGCGCTTTTCTTGTCGGGTTGCTGATTCTCGAATAGAAAAACTCACTGCGATGATCGAGGCTGTCACGTCCGAAGGTGGATGTCTGGTAAACAGGAACGGTTACAGAGCCGGAATGGGGGTCTGGGGCTTGTCCGTCATGGATGGCAAGGGTTTCGAACTGCATGAAATTGGTTTTGCTTTCAGGAAAATTCCTCTTTCTTTTCAAAACGTAACATTTTCATGATCAACGTTGGGTTTCGAAGAATCCATGGTTATCGCCGTTGAATATGGTTAACGACATCTGCAAGCCGGTCAATCTCATCTTTGGTGTTGTAGAAAGCCAGTGACGGTCGCACAGTTCCCTCAACACCGAACCGGCGCAACGATGGCTGGGTGCAGTGGTGTCCGGTGCGGACAGCAATGCCTTCGCGGTCGAGAAGTTTGCCTACCTCATCGTTCGGCAGATTGTTCAGCACAAAGGAGAGCACGCCCACCTTGTTTCTTGCGGTACCAATGAGGCGCAGACCTGGAATCCGTATCAGCCGCTCGGTGCCATATTCGGTCAACTCATGCTCGTATTGGGCAATGTTTTCAATACCAATTTTTCGTATGTAGTCGAGCGCAGCTCCAAGGCCTATGGCGTCGCCGATTGAGGGCGTTCCAGCCTCAAATTTTGCCGGAGGCTCATTGTAGATGGTCTCTTCGAAGCGTACATCCTTGATCATGTTGCCGCCGCCCTGCCATGGGGGCATCACCTCAAGCAGCTCTTTTTTGCCATAGACCACGCCGATACCTGTAGGAGCGAAGATTTTATGGCCTGAAAAGACAAAAAAGTCTGCATCAAGATCCTGCACATTGACCGGTATGTGGGCAACAGACTGTGCACCGTCGACAAGCACTCTGGCGTCATAGCGTTTGGCCAGTTGAATCATCTCCTTGACCGGCAGAATGGTTCCAAGCCCGTTCGATGCCTGTGTCAGTGAGACAAGGCGGGTACGTGGCCCGAGCAGTTTGGTGTACTCTTCAAGCATGATTTCGCCCCGATCGTTGACCGGCACCACCTTGATGCGCGCCCCTTTTTCCTGGGCCACCATCTGCCATGGAACGATGTTGGCATGATGCTCAAGAATCGAGAGAATAATTTCATCTCCCGGCTGAAGAAACTTTCTTCCCCAGGTTTGTGCCACAAGGTTGATTCCCTCGGTAGTGCCCCGAACATAGATGATTTCCGAGGTTGAGCCTGCGCCAATGAATTGCCTGATCTTTTCGCGGGCACCTTCGTAGGCATCGGTGGCGCGAGCGGCAAGCGTGTGAGCCCCGCGATGAATGTTTGAATTGTCCGTGGCGTAGAACTGCGCGACCGCGTTAATGACGCTCAGTGGTTTTTGTGTTGTGGCGGCGTTGTCGAACCAGGCAAGCGGTTTACCGTGAACCAACTGACGCAGTACCGGAAAATCCTTGCGAATGGTGGCGACATCAAACCCTTCTGCCTGATGGATCGGTTGTTGTGGTTCACGCAGGAAATAGTATGGCTCTGTTGGAGAATCCGGGATGCTGAGACCACCGCGTAGAGCCTGAAAAACCACCTCCAGAACGGGACTGCCCTGTTGCTCAGTGAACTCCCTGTAAAGCTTTTCTGCGTAACATTCATTGTCAGGCTGTGCAGGCAGTGACCGTCGCAATAATTGGTCAAGACCCTTCGAGCCCTTTCCATTCTCCGAATAGTTCTGCTGTTCGGTCAGTTTATTGGCATGGTGTTCAAGTGGTTCCGGCTCTTTTTCTTGTACCTGCGGCAGAAAATAGAAATCGTGCACGGGAAGCACTGAAGCGGCATCGCCTTCACCTCTCGGGACGTTTCCGGCTTCTGGTATTTCATTGAAAAGTCGGCTTGCAAACTGCGCAATAAGTGTCGGATTCAGCGATTCGCCTTCAGCTCCTGTGATGTTCGGATGTTGATATGCTTCTGGCATAAGAAATACTACTGGTAAGCCATGGCAGGGATGTTGATGGTCTGCCATGGCAGTTTTTCAAAAAAGCTCTCTATTTTGTTTTAATAGCAGACTTGCGATGCTCGTAATCATGATAGTATCCAACTTCGACATTTTCAAGGACAGCCAGAGCATCATCGGTCAGTACGGCCAGTGATGAGTAGAGCGTCAGAAGGTAGGAGGCGACGCCCAATTTGTCGAGACCCATCAGCCTCGCCGAGAGGCTTGGACTGATCTCTCCGGGAATCCCTGCCTGGTGCAATCCAACCACACCCTGTTCATTTTCGCCGACACGAACGAGGATAATATTGGTTGTTCCGTGGCCGGACTTGCTGTTTTTGTTGATTTCAAGTTTGTCGCTCGGGATAAGCGGTACGCCTCGCCAGGTGAGCACTGGAGCTCCAAACAGGTTGATGGTGGCAGGTGGCACGCCGCGCCAGGTGCACTCGCGTTCGAAGGCCGCAATAGCTTTCGGATGAGCTATAAAGAAGGCAGGTTTCTTCCACACTTTGGTGAGCAGATCGTCAAGATCATCTGGAGTTGGTGTTCCGTAGCGGGTGCTGATTCGCTGTCCGGGGTCGGCAGAATAGAGCAAGCCGAACTCTCTGTTGTTGATAAACTCCCATTCCTGACGCTCCTTGATGCCCTCAATAGTCAGGCGCATCTGCTGCTCGATCTGGTTGAAGGGTTCATTGTAGAGGTCGGAGACCCGTGTATGGACGCGCACAACAGTCTGGATGGCCTGCAGCGAGTATTCGCGAGGTTTGTTTGAGTAATCAACATAGGTTTCCGGTATTTCAACATTTTCCTCAAATCCGGCAATAAGGTCAATGTGTTTTTCACCGTGTTTGTTGACGGTGGAGCGTATTTTGAGGTACTCTTCGACCGCTTTCTGATATGACTCCTTAAGAGATGGTGATTCTCTGAGTAACTTTTCTATATCAACGCTTGATATAGAAAAATATGAGCCGGGAGTGATGGTACGGATCGTGACCGACGATGGTTTTTCGGAAACAAGCTCTTCTTCACCGAAATATTCTCCCTCAGAAAGCAGTGCGATGCGGAGATCTTCTCCATGAAGTCCCTTGCTTAAAATTTCGACCTGTCCGTGTGCTATAATAAAGATTTTATGGCGCTCTTCACCTTCGAGAATCAGGGTGTTGCCAAGGTCAGCCTCTTCAAGCACAAACTTGCTTGCTATGCGGCCAATAATGTCGTCGTCAAACGAGGCGAAAAGAGGGATGCTTTTCAACGCTGCAGGTCTGAACGATGCGATACCGTCATGAAAATCGATGCCGATACGTTCAGGTTTCTGGAGCTCGATTTTTGTCCGGTTAACGCGATAGGTACCAGAAGAGACATGAACCCACGGGAGGAGCTTCAGGAGCCATCTCGGGGTTATGGAGTTCATCTGGGGAGGAGTCTTGGTCGTATTGGCCAGATTTCTTGCCACATTGGTTGTCACACTGCGCTGGAGATAGCTGTTTGATTCGGGTTGTGCGTTTGACATGGTTAACTTCAACGGTTTAAAGGTGATCGATTAACGTGAGCTTTCAAATGCCGAGACCATCGGTAAAACTGGTTTCAATAGCTTTCTGCTGCAACACTCTCGAATTGGGTGGTACGCTTTTTGTCTGCCATACGTTGCCTCCGATAACAGAGTTTTTGCCGATTGTTATTCTGCCAAGGATATTGGCGTTTGAGTAAACAACCACATTGTCCTCAAGAATCGGATGGCGAGGCAGGTTTTTAACCGGATTGCCGTCTTCATCGAGTTCAAATTTTTTGGCACCAAGAGTGACCCCCTGATAAAGTCGCACGTGATTGCCGATAATGCAGGTTTCACCGATGACCACACCGGTGCCATGATCAATGCAGAAATGGTCTCCGATATGGGCGCCGGGATGAATGTCAATGCCGGTTTCCGAATGGGCCATTTCAGAGATGATTCTCGGAATCAGCGGCACGCCAAGCGACAGCAGGGTGTGTGCAGCCCGATAATTGATCATGGCTCTGATGGATGGGTAGCAGAAGATGATCTCTCCATAGTTTTTTGCCGCCGGATCTCCGTCATAGATGGCCTTGACGTCAGTCCATAATTTCTTTCTGATCTCCGAAAGAATTCCTATGAATTGGCGGGTGATCTCAGCAGCATTTTCATTAGCATTGGCAGCATTGTTGTTTTCTGTGTCGAAATGCTGAACGCTGAGAATCTGTTCAGCAAGCAATCCATAGAGTTTTTCTACCCTGACACCGAGAAAATGTTGAAGCGCCTGCCGCCGCGATACGGGCCCGCCGAAATACCCTGGAAAGAGTATTGACCTGAGGAGTTCGACAATCTCTTTAAGTTTATCAATTGAGGGCAGCAGATATTCATGATGCCCTGAATCGTCGCCTTCAGTATCATCGGCAGGGCTCGATAACAGTTTGATCGCCTCTTCAATGATATTGTCGTTTTTGGTTTCCATTATAAAAAGTCTCCCTCTTTCGGATGGTGCTCCGTATTGATAAAATTATGTTCAGATATTGACTGGCTCATTGTCAAATTGGTAGAGCAGTGTAGAGAGGTACCGCTCTCCGGTATCCGGCAGGATGACGACAATCCGTTTGCCCTTGTTTTCCTCACGTTGTGCAAGCTGCAGAGCTGCATAAACGGCGGCGCCTGAAGAAATTCCCACAATAAGTCCTTCTGTTTTGGCCAGTTTTCGACCAGTACGCAGGGCATCTTCATTGGTTACCGGAATAATTTCATCGATAATGGATGTGTTAAGAATTTCCGGGACAAACCCGGCGCCGATGCCCTGTATTTTGTGTGGGCCTGGTTTACCTCCGGCAATAACCTGTGAATCGAATGGTTCAACGGCGACAATTTTTATCTCGGGGTTCCGCGCTTTGAGTACCTCACCAACACCGGTTATCGTGCCGCCGGTGCCTACGCCGCTGACAAAAAAATCAACCTTTCCGTCAGTATCATTCCAGATCTCTTCTGCGGTTGTTTTGCGATGAATTTCAGGATTTGCAAGGTTTTTGAACTGTTGAGGAACAAAGGAGTTTTGATATTCCGCGTGCAGTTCATCGGCCTTTCTGATTGCGCCGACCATTCCTTCGGGACCAGGAGTCAGCACCAGCTCTGCGCCAAGCGCCTTGAGCAGATTCCTGCGTTCGAGACTCATGGTTTCAGGCATGGTGAGTATCAGGCGATAGCCTTTCGCAGCCGCAATAAACGCCAGAGCAATACCGGTATTGCCGCTTGTTGGCTCAATAATGATACTCTCTTTATTCAGCAAACCCTCTTTTTCAGCCTTTTCGATCATAGAAAAACCAATACGGTCTTTAACACTTCCTCCGGGATTGAAGTATTCGAGTTTAGCAATAATCGTAGCTAAAGCATCATGTTCACGATTGAAATTTCCAAGCTCAAGAAGAGGCGTGTTTCCGATAAGATCGGTCAGTGTTTTTGCAATACGTCCCATAGCTATTGATTGTTTAGGTGGTTGTAATGGTTGTAATGACCTTCAACATCGTTAATAAATAGATAATAGTAAATCCCGTTAAGCAGGCATCTTCTATACCATAAATGCGGTATCAGATATGGTATTCAATATTGTCGATCAATCCCGCTTTTATGGCATACATAAGCAGTTCAGGACTGCTTGATACACCGAGTTTGCGAAAAATGTTTTTTCTGTGCGTCATGACAGTATGAAAACTGATGTGTTTTTTTGCCGCAATTTCTTTTGTGGACAGCCCACCTGAAATCAAACGAACGATTTCAATTTCTGAAGTGGTAAGGATGCTGGCATCTTCAAAAGGCGTCTCTTTTTTCAGGAGAATATCCAGCACATCTCCTGAATAATATTTTTTCCCTTTCAAGGCAGCATCCATGGCGTGAAAAATCTCTTCACGATCATCGGTTTTTAACACGATATTTTGAATGCCAATATCATTTAACTCTTTTATTATTATGTTATTAATTGAATTTGTCAAGACAATGATTCCTGTTTCCGGATGCTTTTTTTTCAAATCCCCGAGTTCACTGATTGTGGTAAAATCAAACAGGATATAATCTGTTATAATGAGCGAAATTGTCTCTTTTTGCAGATACTGTTCCAGGCCTGCTTTGGTCGATACCGTATAGAACGCCTCGTAGAGCGGTTTTAACAATGACTGAAGTGCCTCATTAGTCAAAAACTGTGTATCAGCAAGGACGACAGAGATATTCCTGTATTCGTTTTTCATGATTACGGTTTTGTGGACACTCTCTGAAGCGCTTCGTCGAGAGCTTCAATCAGGTCGTCTGGGTGTTCAAGACCGACGGAAAGTCTGATCAGGTCAGGTGAAAGGCCGCTCTGCAGTTGTTGTTCTTCGGTCAACTGGCTGTGCGAGGTGCTTGCCGGATGGAGGATCAGGCTCTTGGCATCGCCAACATTGGCCAGGTGTGAGAAGAGTTTGATGTTGTCGATAATCTCCACGGCAGCATCGTAACCTCCTTTTACTCCAAAGACAACCATTCCACCAAACCCGTTTTTCAAATCTTTTGAAGCTTTAGGGTAAGAAGGGTCATTTTTAAGACCGGGATAACGAACCCATGCAACTGCAGGGTGTTTTGCAAGATGTTCGGCAACCTTGAGTGCATTTTCTGAATGACGGGCCATCCTGACAGGCAGAGTTTCAATCCCTTGCAGCAATATCCATGAATTGTCTGGTGCAATGCAGGCACCGAGATTCCTGAGTGGCACCGTACGGAAACGAAGGGCGAATGCAATTGGAGCAAGAGGTTCTGGAAGGTCAATGGCCCATCGCAGACCGTGGTAATTTTTGTCTGCCTCGGTAAAGAGTGGATGGCGTCCGCCATTCCAGTTGAAACGTCCTGCATCAGTAATAATGCCGCCGATGCCAGCGCCGTGTCCTCCAAGCCATTTGGTCAGTGAGTTGATAACAATATCAGCTCCAAGATCAATAGTTTTAAGCAGGTAAGGGGTGGTGAAGGTTGCATCGACAATCAGCGGCAGGCCGTTGCGGTGAGCTACCTCAGCAATGGCCTTGACGTCAGTATAGTCAAGAACAGGGTTGCCGATAGTTTCAATGAAAAGGGCTCTGGTTTTTTCTGTGATCGCCTTTTCAAAATTGGCAGGATCTTTCGGGTCAACAAAGGTGACGTTGATGCCAAATTTCGGGAGGATGGCATCAAACTGGGTGTAGGTGCCACCGTAAAGGTTGTTGGCAGAAACTATGTTGTCGCCTGCTTCTGCCAGAGTAATGATCGTATTGAAAATTGCAGCAGTGCCTGAAGCGACGGCAACAGAAGCGGCGCCTCCTTCAAGCTTGGTAACCCGTTGCTCCAAAGTGTCGGTAGTCGGATTCATCAGTCGGGTATAGATATTGCCAAGCTCTTTCAAGGCAAAAAGGTTTGCGGCATGTTCCGTGTTCTTGAAGAGATAGGAGGTCGTGCGGTAAACCGGCACTCCACGCGAAAGTGTAGCGTCAACGGGCTGGCCTGCGTGCAGGGCAAGCGTTTCAAAGCGATAGTTTTCTGAACTCATTTTAAATACTCTCCTTATAAATGGTGATGTTTACGATAAATTTTGTGCAGTTTTTTGTTCGTTGAACTGTGCCCTGTTTCCGAAGAGCTTGAAGCGTTGCAGATTGAACTGGTAGAACAGGAAGCAGCCGAAGCAGAAGCCTGCAAGCGCTATGGTGGCTGCAACAGCAACCATTCCAGAAAGGATCCACCCGACAAGAGGTGCGCCTGAAAGAAAGGCGATCTGGGCTCCTCCGAGAAGAATTGCCGCAATGGAGTTATTGAATCGCATGAGTCTCGGGTCTTCAGTGTCAGCATCAATGTTTTGTTTGGCAAAAAGGCGCGATCCGATAAAAAAAATGAGGCTGCCTTGTCTGCCGAACAGCACTGAGGAAAGGATTATAAAAAACAGTACCGAGGTCACCAGTGGTTGCTGGAACACAATGGCAGTAATGATGCCAATGAGCAAAACTATGCGATTCAGTTTTACTATTGGTAATGGTATGCCTGTGCATGTTATTGTTGTTGCGCTTGCTGACATGACTATTATAAGTTTATCTGTTGTTGATGATCCAATTAAAAATAAAAAAACCGACTCTGACATTCAGAGCCGGTTTGCAAGATTGTACGTACTTCATGAATTCAAGTGAGTAACTATCTCATTCCAGATATCTCCGTGTCAGAATGGTGTTGCCATCGGCAACAGCAACAACACATCGTGAAGGTTTTTGAAGTTCCTGAATTCATAAGTCAACTGTTATTCGTTAAGCATTAACGATTGTTAATCATTTTTCTGAAAAAATCCAAAAAAAACTTGCGTCAGATTAAAATTTATGCGTGTTCAGCTTATCCCGATAATGACGCTTGAGGCCTTGAATGCTGCGCAGGCATGGTCGCCCTCCTTCAGTGACATCTTTTCGGAACTGCCATGAGTAATAACGGCGGAGATGACATTCCCGCCACCAATTTCTACATCAACTTCAGTACTGACCGGTCCTTCAATAAGCTTGCTGATTATACCCGGCAAGATATTGCGTGTACTTATTTTAGCCTCGTGCAGCTCCTGGCCGATAATAATTGAGCTTGCCTTGATGATAGCATAAGCATGTGTGTCTTCCTTCAGGCCGAGGTTGTCAACGGAACCATTGGTTATAATGGCGACAATACGGTTGCCTCCATTGAGCAGAAGTATAACTTCAGAATTGACAGCTCCCTTGATGATTTTTTCTACCGTACCTGAAAAAATGTTGCGTGCACTGATTTTCATAGCTATTCTTTTAAGAAATTGATAAAGATGGCTGGTTTCTCCGAGACGATCTCCGAGATTCTGAAGAAACTTCCGGTGCTCCTCCTGAACAACAAGGAACTGTTCAATAACTTTTTTACCCTCTTTGGTTAACATGGTGCCACCACCACCTTTTCCGCCTGTTACACGGTCAACCAGAGGCTTTTCGGAAAGATTATTCATCATGTTGACCAAATGCCATGCCGTCTTGTAGCTTATCCCGACAGCTTTTGCAGCGCTGCTGATTGAGCCAAGCTCATCGATCTTTTCAAGCAGGGCAATCCGATCACCACCGAGAAACCTGTTCTCGGCCTTCTGAAACCACACAGACCCTTCAAGGCCGATTAGCTCTTTACTGCATGTCATTCGCCAGCTCCTCCCGAAGTGGTCATAGAAACTATTCGTTTGTGAAATCCCTGAAAAGGAGTGGACACGATGCATCTCTTGGCACTTTTCAGAAATTGAAATATTTGACAACAAGATACATGATCACGGGCAAAGGATAAAATAAAACCTGGCAACGGTTAACCCGAAGTTCCCCGTATAAAAAAACGATAACTCTATACAGTACAAGCAAAAGGGCGGAAAATCAACTTCCATCTACTGGGTACAAACGAATCAATTCCATTGCACGTGTCTGAAGTGTTGTTGGTTCAGTGTCCTGGAAAATCACAGGGCTTTTTGGTGCAGATTTCATTCTGCA
>Ga0118677_10001342_pt1 | contig 52505 bp, 41 predicted proteins | sample AliMusrvi5mmetaG_FD_86154 | JGI IMG/M metagenome (GOLD analysis project Ga0118677, IMG submission 86154) | reverse complement strand
ATTGTAACCACCGGGTCAGCTGCCTATGACAATGATATAATACTTCATAAGGATTTTTTTTGCAATCTGCGAAAGTAGAAAAAATAAGGGATTCTGCCAAGAAATCCAATGTATTATCCAATGAAAAGGATATTAAGATTATGTTAAATAATCATAAAAAGAACTATGTCAATAATTGATTAAATCGATTTTTTTTTTTACATTTGGATGCTCTTTCGAAGATATCTGATCCTTAGCTGCCAAAGCTCGCTCTTTACTGGTTCCACAAAGCATATTTATATTTATTCACTTAATAAGGGATTGCACTCTGAATACCCTGTCTGAAATATCCGCGCATTGTGAGGAACTGGCCTTCGACCTGAATTTTTCCTTCGCAAAAAATTGGAAATCAAAGAGCAGTGACCGTGTCCTGGTTGGTCATATGCCTGTATATTTTCCCCGGGAGATCATACATGCCGCAAACGGCCTGGCCGTCGGCATCCTTGGAGGGGGAGATAAAAAGCTGATCCTTAAAGGAGATGCATATTACCAGTCGTATATATGCCATATGCCAAGGAGTATCATGGAACTTGTCCTGGATAATCATTTTGAAGGCTTTGACGGTTTCATCTTCCCTTCGATCTGTGATGTCATCAGGAACCTTTCGGGAATGTTCCAGCTTCTTGAAAGAGGATCCTTTGTGAAATATCTCGATCTTCCCCAGAATTTCAAATCCCATATAGGCGGGGAGTTTTATATCCATGAACTTCAGACTGTCCTTAAGTCAGTTTTTGACATCAACGGTGTAAGTGTTACTCCTGAACGGCTCAATCATTCCATCTCACTTTTTAACAGGAACCGTGAATTGATCCACCGTATTTATGCCATCAGGCAGGACTTTCCCTGGAGAATGACGGCTGCCGATGTTTATAATATAGTACGCGCAGGATATGTCATTCCTGTGGAAGACCATAACGCCATCCTTGAGAAGGTGATAGCCCTGGTCATCGAGGAAAACGGTGAGCCTCTCGATAAAATCCGGGTCCTGGTGATGGGTGCTTTTTGTGAGCAGCCGCCCCTTGGGCTGATCCGAACTATCGAAATGGCAGGGTGTTATATTATTGAGGACGATTTTCTCCTAGGCTCGAGATGGATCATGGGAAACATTGATACTTATACAGCTGATCCTATAAAAGCATTGACCGATGCTTATCTTGAGAAAAGCACTTTCTCGTCATCAGTTTATGATGTTGGCAATCCCAAGGAAGTCAGGCTTCTGGAACTGATTAAAAGCAGGAACGTTGACGGTGTGATCTTTGCCGCTCCCAGTTTCTGTGACCCGGCCCTGCTCGATCACCCTATATTGCAGAAGATGTGCAACGACAGGAATATACGGTTTATCAGTTTCCTTTACAGTGAAAATACCGGGCAGTTCAAGGTAATCAAGGAACAGGTAGGGACATTCTCCGATTCCATCAAGCTCTGGGAAGAGCCGCTTCAGCTAAAAAAATAAATAACAGCTTATCATAAAACCATATGTCGAAGGATGTAGCAAAAGAACGCAGCATGATCATCCAGAAAGAGATGATAGCCAATCATTTCATGGAACTTAGCACTGCGAAAGAAACCGGTAAAAAGGTAGTGTACACTTTTGTCCCCGGTAATATCTCCGAGCTCATTCTTTCATTTGGCATGCTGCCGGTATACCCTGAGATCAATGCACTTCAGTCGGGGATGAGGAAAAAATCGGGCGATTATATCCGTGATGCGGAACAGCATGGGCATTCCGAAGATGTTTGCACCTATGTAAAATGCGATGTGGGGATGATGATCAACGGCAATATCGGCCCCACGGGTGAAAAGATCCCTAACCCTGACCTGCTGCTTTTAAGCTATACCGGCTGTTTTACTTTCCTTAAATGGTTCGAAACCCTCGAGCGCCTTTATCCCGGTGTGCCGGTTGCCCTTCTGCATACACCTTACCAGGAAGCGCATAAAATAACACCTGAGATGACCGCATATATGGTCAAACAGCTGAAGGAAGAGGTGATCCCCAAGATGGAACAGGTCTCGGGCAATAAATATGATGAGGAAAAACTGAAAGCTGCCTTGCGGAATTCTTCTAAAGTTGAACAACACATCATCAATATTTTTGATACCACCAAGCACCGTCCTTCTCCTATTGATGCCTATTTTGCCGGTGTTTATTACATAGGCCCCATCAACAGCGGCTTCAGGGGAACACCCCAGGCTGTTGATTATTATGCCGAGTTGTACAAGGAGATACGTGAACGCATCGAGAACAAGCTGGGCCCAATCACACCTGAGGGTGTGATGGAGGAAGAACGCTTCAGGCTGGTTGTAGAAGGTCCTCCCAACTGGACACATTTCCGCGAATTCTGGAAACTTTTTTATGATATGGGAGCCGTGATCGTAGCCTCATCCTATACCAAAGTGGGAGGGGTTTATGATATGGGTTTCCGTGTCAATCCCGATAAACCACTTGAAAGCCTTGCCGAATACTGCATGAACTGTTACACCAACCTGAATCTTCAACAAAGAGTCGACCTGCTGTCGAAATGCATCACCGATTACCATGCCGACGGCTTCCTGGTCAATTCGATAAAAAGTTGCAATTCCTTCTCTGCAGGACAGTTGATGATCATGCAGCAACTCGAGAAAAAACTCGAAATACCTATCGGGTTCATTGAATCCGACCTGGTCGACCCGAGATATTTCTCCTACTCGAATATCAAAAACAGGCTTGAGTCATTTTTCCAGATGCTGGAGCAAAGGAAAATGATCATCAAAACGGCTTGATCCTGTAACGGCCTTCCTGCTCTCCTGAAAACGGGGACGGGATTTTACAATATAACATAAACACTGATGAAGAAATATTTTCTGGGGATAGATCTTGGGTCAACAACTTCAAAGGCGATCATTATTGATGAAAATGACCATATCATCGGCAGGGGCATAACAAATACCAGGGCAAATTATACGGTAGCCACGGAGATAGCACGTTTGGAAGCCACCTATAATGCGAGGTTCACTCTTCTGAAGATGAAGCTTCAGGATGAGATTGAGAGCAGGCCCGATTATAAAAGGTATATCCGCGATGTTGAATCGGTATTCCAGTACCTGCAGTTCAAACGCAGGCTCGACAGGCTGAGCGTGGAATTCCGTGATACGATAACCACTACTTTTTCAGGTGAAAAAAGGGATGCGATATCAGGCTACGTTGATGGTATTGTAAGCAGGATAGGGCCGTCGGTCCTGGATGAGTTCCTTACAGGGCAGCTCGGCAGCAAGAACCAGTTTTTCAGGGATATCGTCAGTGAAAGGTATAACAAGGAAATTGCAGGACTCGGTAAGGATTTTTTCGAACCAATGATGCTTGTATACGACAAAAGCATCACCAAAGTTGAGAACGAACTTACTGAATATGATTTCAGAGAGCTCGTCGATCATTCCATGGCCTTGCTGAACGATAAATATGCCGGGCTTGGTGAATCCTCATCCGAAGAATCCGGCCTTGCTTTTGACAGCGAACTGAACCTGCTTAAGGGTAATTATAAAAGGATATATGATTCACTGAAGGGCCATATCGGTTTTGTTGCCGGCCTCGATATTCATATCACCGACATGGTAGGCACGGGTTACGGCAGGGCTCTGCTGCCTTTCCCCGAGAAGTCGATACGCTCGGAGATCCTTTGTCATGCTTTTGGCGCCCACGCTGTATTCCCCGATACCAGGACAGTTCTTGACATTGGCGGGCAGGATACCAAGGCGATCCAGGTTGACAGCCATGGGCTTGTTACAAGTTTTTATATGAATGACCGCTGTGCTGCAGGCTGCGGAAGATACCTAGGATACATAGCCGATGAATTCAATATATCGTTGAACGAGCTTGGCCCGCTTGCCATAGAGGCGACAAAAGAGGTGAATATCTGTTCGACCTGCACGGTGTTTGCAGCGGCTGAGATCAGGGAGCTCCTGAATGTGGGACAGAAGCGCTCGGATATCCTGGCCGGCCTGCACCGGGCTATTGTGATGCGTGCAATGTCTTTGCTGGCGCGTTCGGGTGGGGTACGCAATGAGTTCACTTTCACCGGCGGCGTTGCAAGGAACCAGGCTGTTCTGAAATATGTATCCGACCTGGTGATTCAGAATTACGGAAAGGATATTAAAATCAATGTACATACCGATTCCATTTTCATGGGAGCCCTCGGTGGAGCCATGTTTGCCAGAAGAAATGTAATAAACTAATCCGCCGGAGGACGGGAAACAAACATCCGCAGTAAAATGAAAGATCAGAGTATATATACCATCGGGGTTGACGTAGGAAGCAGCATTATAAAGGCTGTGCTGTTGAGTTATAACGGTGAGCCCGTCATTATTGACCAGCAGATGGAAAAGATCAGGAAGAGGAACCCCGAAATGGTGGCCGACCAGCTGATAGACGCCCTTCTTGAAAGGAATAAGCTGTCGGTGAAAGATATTGCATACCTGGCATCCACCGGCGAAGGGGAGATGCTGCAGCGCAAACGCGGGCATTTCTACAGCATGACCACTCATGCAAGGGGAGGGATTTTTCTCTGCCCGGGTTCGGTAACGGTGGTCGATATGGGGGCCCTTTACGTGAGAGCTATCAAGATCAATGAACTGGGAAGGGTGCTCGATTATAAAATGACAGGGCAATGTGCTTCGGGATCCGGGCAGTTTATAGAGAATATCAGCCGTTATCTGGGGCTTTCCATTGAGGATGTTGGCGCTGTTTCGCTTAAGTCCAACTCGCCTGAAACTCCTTCGGGAATTTGCTCGGTGCTTGCCGAAACCGATGTGATCAATATGGTTTCCAGGGGGATAGCGACTCCTGACATCATCAAGGGCATCCATCTCTCCATTGCAAACAAGATCGTCAAGTTGCTTTCTTCGTTAAAAGCTGTTTCACCTGTGGCTTTGACGGGTGGTATGGCCATGAATGTGGGAATGGTTCAGGCGGTGCAGGAACTCATTGCTGAAAGCAAACTCGGCCTGGAAGTAAGGGCGCATCATGAGTCAATCTATGCAGGTGCAATAGGTGCTGCCATCTGGGGCGGTTTCCGTCATCAGAAATTAAGCTCAAAAAATTGAACAAACCGCAGAACCCGAAACCAATGAACGATAATCTCGATCACTTATTCAAACCAAGGGCCGTTGCACTGATAGGCGCTTCAGCCAAGGAACTCTCCATAGGGAATGTGATCATTAAAAACCTGCTGCATTATAAATTCACCGGGCAGGTCTACCCGGTAAACCCGAAAGTCGATGAGATCCGCGGGCTCAAAGCTTATGCCTCGGTTCTGGATATCCCGGGACCTGTAGATCTTGCGCATATAGTGATCCCTCCTCCTTTTGTGCCTGATGCGGTGGAAGAATGCGGGAAAAAAGGAATCAAAGCCGTCATCATCAACACCGCAGGATTCAAGGAAATGGGACCTGAAGGCCAGGCTCTCGAAGACGATTTCCTGGCAAGGGCCAAAAAGTACGGGATACGTATCGTTGGTCCTAACTGCCAGGGGATCATCAATTCCGATCCTGCAATAAATGCTTACTGCAATTTTACTTTTACTTACCCGCAGCCGGGTTATATCTCTGTTGTTGCCCAGAGCGGCGGAGTGGGAGCCGTGCTGATGCAGGCCTTCTACGACATGGGGGTAGGGCAGAGGATGTACGCCTCGAACGGCAATGGTTCCGACGTATCGATCACTGAATTTATCAGCTATTACGGTAAGGATGAAGGTACCAGGGCTATTGTGCTTTACGCCGAAAGCCTTGAAAATCCTCTTGAGTTTATTGAAGTCGTAAGGAAGGTTACTGCACGCAAGCCTGTTCTTGCCATCACAGCCGGGAGGACTGATAAAGGAGCCGAGGCTTCCAGGTCCCATATAGGGGGACTGGCAGGCAGCATTTCCATGGACCTCATTTTCAGGAAAGCAGGGATACTGGCTTTTACCAACCAGGAAGAACTCTGCCATGCTGCCGTGGCTCTTTCTTCCCAACCAGTCCCGAAAGGCAACAGGGTCGGGATTATTACAAACACCGGAGGCCCTTCAGTCATTGCCATCGATGAACTTGTCAGCTGCGGGCTTGTGATACCGCCCCTTTCAGCCAAAGCTGCAGAGACACTTAAGGGCAGCATGCTTGAATCAGCTTCTATCAGGAACCCTCTTGATGTGGTTGCCACAGCCGGGCCGGCTCATTTTAAAAGCGCACTTGAAGTGATGATGAACGAAGATCAGTTCGACAGCATTTACCTGAATTTTGTCACCCCTCCTTTTGTCGACTGTGAAAACGTTGCCCGCGAAATTGCGGCAGCTGCTAAGGCAGGTAACAAGCCCATCGTCTGCAATTACATGACCGATAAGGAAAAATGGGCAGGAACCTCAAAAATTCTCAATGAAGGAGGGATACCGTGTTTCGATTTCGCGGAAACTGCAGCAAGGGCAATGTATTCACTGGTCAGATACAACAAAATATTAAGTTCGGAAAAAGGAACTGTCAGGATCTTTAATGATGTCAGCAGGGGAAATGTTGCCAGGATACTGGATAATGCAAAGCACATGAACAGGGAAGTCCTGACGGCCAATGAAGTGTATTCCATCCTTGAAGCATATAAAATCCCTGTCACTCCATGGAAAGTGGCATCCGATGTTAAGGAAGTTGTTTATAATGCAACCCAGATAGGTTATCCTGTCGTAGTCAAAGTCGATTCGGAAACCATCATTCATAAAAGTGATGTGGGCGGTGTCGCGGTAAACCTGAAAAACTCCGGGGAAATACAAGCTGCGGTTGAGAAAATGAAAACGGCGCTCGGAGGAGGGATGAAATTCCTGGTACAGAAATTCCTTAAACCAGGCAGGGAGTTAATTATAGGAGCAAAGGCATCTGAAGGAACAGGTCATATCCTGATGTTCGGCCTGGGGGGGATCTTTGTTGAAGTCCTGAAAGATGTTGCTTTTGCAATAAGTCCTGTAAGCGACACTGAAGCCATGGAGATGATAAGCTCGATCAAAGCTTCGGCCCTTATCGACGGGTTTAGGGGAGAAAAAGGGATAAACAGGGAGAAGGCAACTGAGGTTATACAACGTGTTTCCATGCTGTGTGCCGATTTCCCAGCTATCAGGGAGCTGGATCTGAACCCACTGTTTGCTATAGATGATGCAATCTGTGCTGTGGATGCAAGGATCATACTTTAGTAATGAGAAATTCTTAACAACAATATAGAACATGGACCACAAGAATTACACTATCGGGATTATCGGCCTGGGCCCGATCGGACAGACGCTGGCTGTACATTTCAAAGCTGCAGGATGCGAGGTTGCCATTACCGACCTCGACAGGGAAAAGCTAAACCTCATTCGTAAGGAAGGCAGTGAGATTGTCCTCCATCTTGAAAAAAAGTCATTCTTCAAATATGTCTATTACTCGGTTGAGGAGATGCTGGAACATGATTTCGATATCCTCATTTCGGCTGTCAAGGACTATCATGTCGACAAGATCGTCGATATGGTGAAAGAGAACCTGAAAAAGGATGTGTTCCTTCTCAGCGCCCAGAACGGTATCGATATAAGGAAAAAGTACCTTCGTCATTTTCCCAATTCGTCTATCCTAAGGATGGTCATAAACTTCGCCGGTAACCTGCAGGCTCCCAACGTTGTGGGGATCAACTTCTTCAATGCCCCGAATTTCATTGGTTCTATGGACGATTCACAGGGGGAGCTGGCAAAATGGCTGGCAGCAACCTTGAGCAGTGTTGGCCTCACAACGGAACCGGCCAACTCGTTTGCGATTATTGACAAGATATGGGAAAAAACCATTCTCAATGCGGCCCTGAGCCCGCTTTGCGCCATTTCCAGGCTTACGATGAAGGAGGCCATGAACAACGGAGATACACTTGAGATCATAGAGCAGATCCTTTACGAAGCAGTGCAGGTAGCCAATGCAGAAGAGATCAAACTTCCCGATAACTTCATCAAGCTTGCCATCAGGTACCTTAATAATGCCGGGAACCACATGCCGTCACTTGCAGTTGACCTTATCAATAGGCGGGAGACGGAGATCGACTACATGAACGGGAAGATCGTCGATTACGGACGCAAGCATTACATCAAGACCCCGATAAACCTGGTGCTTACAAATCTTGTGAATGCAATTTCATGCAAAGACGGTGTTGGAAAATGCAAAGACTATAAGTGAACCGTGAACCGTGAATCGTGAACAGTAAATAAAACATATGGAAAGTAAGATGTTTTCGTGGCAGATGACAGCCCAGGATGCCCCATTGCAGTATACCGAAAGCCCAATGCCCGTGCCGGGACAGGGTGAGGCTCTCGTGCAGGTCGCCGGATGCGGGGTTTGCCATACCGACCTGAGTTTCTGGCATTACGGGGTGAAGACAAAGAAAGAACTTCCCCTGACACTCGGCCATGAGATCAGCGGCACAGTGCTCGCGGGCCCGGAACAATGGGTTGGTAAAAACGTAATCATCCCTGCAGTGCTGCCATGCGGAGAGTGCGAGCTTTGTAAAAAAGGCAGGAGTAATATGTGCCAGAAACAGCTGATGCCCGGCAATGATTTTAACGGCGGGTTTGCTTCACATATCCTCGTGCCATGCGGGTTCCTTTGCCCCGTGCCTGAAAGCCTTCTTTCAAAGTATACCCTGGAAAAACTATCCGTCATCGCGGATGCAATTTCAACCCCTTACCAGGTCATCAGGAAATCGGAACTGGAAGCAGGGGATTTTGCAATTGTAATTGGTGTAGGAGGTGTTGGTGTGTACGCTGCCCTGATAGCAAAGATCTTCGGAGCAAAAGTCCTTGCACTGGATATAGACGATGTCAAGCTTAATACGGCAAAAAGCAATGGGGTTGACGCAGTTCTCAACATAAAAGGGCTCGATATAAAATCTGTAAAAGAACAGGTGAGGGAAATCGCCAAAGGGCTGGGAGTTTCACGCTACGGCTGGAAAATTTTCGAGATGTCGGGCACGAAACCGGGACAGGAACTGGGTTTCAACCTCATCACTTTTACATCTACACTTTCTGTAGTCGGATTTACCCTTGACCGCACCGAAGTCCGCCTGAGCAATCTCATGGCGTTTGATGCAAAGCTTATTGGGACCTGGGGCTGCAAGCCTGAACTCTATCCGGAGGTTGTCGATCTGATCGCTTCAGATAAGCTGAAGATAGATGATTTTATAGAGACATTCCCCTTGTCGAAGATCAACGAAGTTTTCCAGAACACGCTTAAGCATATGTATACCAGGAGGTCGGTAATGGTCCCTGGTCAGGCATAAACAGAGTATATACAAAAACCATTTTGACATGTTAGCAAGCCACAACCTCACAGAAGTCACTTATAAAGAGATATTGTTTGAAAAGCGCCCCTGCCTTGACAACAAAGGCATGCCGGTGAAAGGCCTTTTCAATGCCTGGATCATCCTGAACAATCCCCAGCAGTTCAACTCATATACCACTGATGCGGTGAAGGAAGTGATACTGGCCATGCGCCAGGCATCGAACGACCGCAGCGTTGTTGCAGTGGTGTTCACTGCCGTAGGCGACAAGGCATTCTGCACCGGAGGGAACACCAAGGAATATGCCGAATATTATGCAGGCAATCCCCAGGAATACAAGCAGTACATGAGGCTGTTCAACGACATGGTCTCATCCATTCTTATTAACGACAAACCCGTGATCTGCAGGGTTAACGGGATGAGGATAGGCGGCGGACAGGAGATAGGCATGGCCTGTGACTTTTCAATTGCCCAGGATTTTGCCAGGTTCGGCCAGGCAGGACCCAAGCATGGCAGCGCACCTGACGGCGGATCCACAGATTTCCTTCCTCTTTTTGTCGGCATCGAAAATGCCATGTTCTCATGCACGGTATGCGATCCATGGTCGGCACACGAAGCCCTTAGGTACGGGCTGCTTACCGAGGTCGTCCCTGCACTGAAAGTGAACGGAGAGTTCATCCCCAACCCACTTGTAACCACCGACCAGTGGGTGAACAGCGGGGGGCAGCTGGTGTACGGGAAACCGAAATCCGGCGACGAAATGTTAAAAGCAAAAGAACTTGTTAAATCAGGCCAGATAGATCTCTCTCTCCTCGACAAAGCCGTTGAAAGCCTTTGCACAAGGCTGATGTACCTGATGCCGAACTGCCTGAGCAAAACTATCAACTCGCTGCGCAAACACAAGCTGGAACACTGGGATCAGAACAAAGAAAGCAATCGCGACTGGCTTGCCCTCAATATGATGACCGAAGGCAAGGCAGGGTTCAGGGCATTCAATGAAGGCCCGAAGGATAAAAGGGAATGCGATTTTATAAAGGTCAGACAGCTGCTTGCCGAAGGCCATGAATGGAACGATGAGCTGATCCGCCTCATCTCTCCCCAGTACCAGCAGGGTTCTTAAAAAAACATGGAAATGCAAAAGATCAAGACCGAATTCCTGTTTGACAATACCGTTGCCAGGGTGATCCTCGATGACGGGAAAGCCAATATTCTCGACAAGATCATGATGACTGAGATCACCGGGTTCCTGCTTTCGCTCAAAGAAAGGCCGGAAGTGAAACTGATCACCTTTGAAGGGGCCGGGAATAATTTTTCATATGGGGCCAGTGTGGCAGAGCATACAAAGGATAAGGCAGGGGAGATGCTTGAAGGATTTCACAGGATGTTCTTCACCATCCTTGACCTGCATATTCCTACGCTTGCAAAGCTCTCGGGTCAATGCCTCGGAGGAGGTTTCGAGCTTCCACTGGTATGTAATTTCATTTTTGCCGACAAGACTGCGAAGATGGGGCAACCCGAGATAATCCTGGGCGTGTTTGCGCCACCGGCTTCGGTTATGCTTCCTTTGAAGATCGGCAATGCAAGGGCTGATGAGCTGCTGATCACAGGCAGAATTATCACTGCGGATGAGGCGAAAGCGATGGGACTCGTGAATGAGGTTTACGAGGACAAGGCCGGCCTGGATGCGGCAACGGAAGAATGGATTAAGAAAAACATACTCGGGAAAAGCGCCTCATCGCTGAAGTTTGCTGTGAGGGCTGCAAGGGCTTCCTTTGATTTCTTCATGCAGAAGAACCTGCCATACTTTTCCGAATTATACAATAAGGAGCTGATGGAAACCCATGATGCAAAAGAGGGTATAGCTGCATTCATGGAAAAAAGAAAAGCTGAATGGAAGAATTGCTGAAAAAGACAGAACCTGTCAAACTTGAGTCTGCAGCCGAATTGCGGAAGACCATGGACGGTTACTTCACCAGGCTTAGGGAAGCGGCTGAAACCAGGAACAGGAAAGTTGCCTGGTGCACCAGCGTAGGCCCTGCCGAGCTGCTGTATTCTATGGGATTCGAGGTGTATTTTCCCGAAAATCACGGGGCAATGCTGGGCGCTGCAAAGAATGCCGATAAATACATCCCTTCGGCCGTTGCCCATGGCTATTCTCCCGACATATGCTCTTACCTCACCAGCGATATTGGCGCATTTTTACAGAACGAAACCCCTTTGCAAAAGAGCGGGTTCAAGTCGGTCCCGGCTCCCGATATCCTTGTATACAATACAAACCAGTGCAGGGAAGTGGCCGACTGGTTCGGGTTCTACGCAAAACATTTCAATGTTCCCATACTCGGTATTCATACACCATTGTCAATCCCCGAACTTTCGCCTGAGATCATCAAGTCGGTGTCGGAGCAGTATAAAAATCTCATACCCGGGATAGAACAAGTGGCAGGTGTCAAATTCGACATGGACCGTTTCAGGGAAGCGGTCGGCCTTTCGCACGACGGCTGTGCCCTGTGGAGACAAGTGCTCGAAAAAGCAAAGCAAATCCCTTCACCCATCAACTTTTTCGATTCGGCCATACATATGGGCCCTATTGTGGTGATGAGGGGGACAACCTATGCCGTGGATTATTATAAGATACTCCTGGCCGAACTGGATAAAAGGATCAAAGAAAATATCAGTGCGGTGCCCGGCGAAAAATACAGGATCTACTGGGATGGCATGCCCCTCTGGTACAAGCTGAGCAGCATGGCCAAGCTTTTTGCAAAGCTCGAAACCTGCGTTGTTGCATCAACCTATTGCAACAGCTGGGTTTTCGACGACCTCGACCCTTCCGATCCGTTTGAATCCTCAGCCCTGGCCTACTGCAAGCTGTTCATTGTAAGGTCGGATGAAGTCAAGGAAACGGTACTCGAAAACCTGCTCGGAGAATTTTCTGCTGATGGTATCATTTTTCATGAATCTAAAACCTGTGCCCGCAACTCCAATAACCGTTACGGTCTGCAGAACCGCCTGTTCAAAAAAACAGGTATTTCTTACCTCGAGATCAACGGAGACCTCAACGATCCCCGCTGCTTCAGCGAGGAGCAAAGCATCATAGCTATTGAAACTTTCGTTGAACAGCTGGCCGGCAAATCGGGAAAATGATGAAGTACAGGCTTGGCATAGATCTGGGTTCTTCTTACACCAAAGGTGTTCTGGTTGATGAACAGAACAAAATAGCCGGCCTGCATTGCGTGAAATCAGGTTACAGTTTCAACAATGCTTCATCAAAGATCATTGAACATTTTTCGGCTTCACATGAAATTCAATATCCTGTTTATACCTGCGGATATGGACGGGAGCAGATCTCGGCTCCTTTTGTTTCAAACTCGGAACTGATAGCCCTGTCGAAGGCGGTTTACGAAGTATACGGTCGGTCCTGCTCAATCATCGACATAGGCGGACAGGATACCAAATTCATCAAGGTCAATGCAAACGGGCAGGTCGACAAGTTCAAGATGAACAGGAAATGTGCGGCAGGCACTGGATCCTTCCTGGAGGAGATCGCTTTCAGGCTGGATATAACCCCTGAAGAATTCACCGCTTTTGCCGAACAGGCCAAACAGGAGGTTAAGATCAACAGTTTCTGCACCGTTTTCGCAATCTCCGAGATCATAGGGATGATCAAGAACGGCTCCACTTTACCCGATATCATCATCGGGATCTACAATTCCATCATACTGCGTTCCATGGAGATGGCCCTTGTTGAAGACCATCTGGTGATCACCGGAGGGCTGCCTGCCAAGCACCCCATGATCGTCAGCCTGTTTAAAAAGAAATACCCCGACTCCGACAGCCCCGAGCATTCACAGTTCCTGGCAGCATACGGATGCGTACTCTTAAACCGTGAATCTTAAACCGTGAATCGTTAATAGTAAACAAATTGTATTTTAAAATATGGAGAAGAGAAACAAAGAGGTAGTTATCGTAAGCGTGGCCAGGACGCCGATAGGAAAGCACGGTGGTTACTACAATAATCTCCAGGCCGAAGACCTTGCCGTACTGGCGGTTTATGAAGCCATTGTAAGGTCGGGTATCAGTCTTGACAAGGTAAAAATCGACCAGGTCGTTGCCGGCATGATCTATATTGATTCCCTTAACCAGCAGATCTATCTTCCGAGGAATGTCGCGATGAGGGTGGCGCAGAAATTCAATGACAAGACCAACCTGAATGTCTCACCCGGTAAAACCACACTCAGGATCTGCGGCACGGGATTCCAGGTCCTGGCCGATGCGTTTGATCTCATCATGTCGCCGAACCAGGAAATCAGCACCGTTATTTCCTTCGGTACCGAGAATATGTCGCGGACCAACCTGGTACACCGGGGGCGAAGGAAAAGGGACAGCATATGGGAATTTGAGGATGCCCCCTCAAGGGACTACCTGCTGGAGGGATTCAACCATAATTTATTTAAGACCCTGATGCCGAAAACCGCGGAGCTCTATGGTGAACATTGCGGAATCACGAGGAAGCAGTGCGATGAATTCGCTTTCCTGAGCCATACCCGGGCAATCAAAGCCCAGTCCAGGCAATGGAACAGGTTTGCAGCACCCTGTGAAAATAATTACCTGAAGGGTGTTTTTACCGTTGATACCGTTGACCAGAGCGGGAATGCACTTTCGGTATGGAGGGATGAAGGTGTGAAATACGATGTAAAGCTTGAAGAACTGGCGGCTTTACGCCCACTCCTCAGACCCGACGGGCTGGTGACACCGGGAACCGCAAGCCAGATCAGCGACGGAGCGGCTTCGGCGATCCTCATGGACCGTGCCTTCGCCGACAAACACCATATTCCTTACCTGGCGGTGCTTAAAGGGTACCAGTTCTCGACGGTTCCACCGGAAGTCATGGGCCAGGGGCCTGTTCCGGCCATTAAAGACCTGCTCGGAAAACTGGGTCTGAAAATTGAAAAGATAGACCTCTTCGAGATCAACGAAGCTTTTGCAGCCCAGTACCTGGGGGTTGAAAAAGAACTGGGCCTGCCCAGGGAAAAAACAAATGTGAACGGTGGTGCCATAGCAATGGGGCATAATATTGCCGCCACAGGGCTCAGGATAACAATTGACATGATATATGAACTGAAACGGCAGGGATTGAAAACAGGGGTTGCTTCGGCCTGCATAGGAGGAGGTCAGGGCGGAGCTGTTTGTGTTGAAATAGTGTAAATATCTTCCTGTCAGAGACCGGTGACTGGCGCAGCTATGATCCGGAAATTCATCAGAAGAAATAAAAATAAACAAAGAATACATGAAAACTGCGTTTGCATTCGGGAACAAAGCCTTACAGAAAGAAGTTGCCAGGCTGAACAGCATAAAAAAGATTGCTGTGGTAGGTTCGGGTACCATGGGGATAGGGATAGGCATCGACATACTCAATAAAACGGCCAGCGATGTCATATTCATTGACGTGGCTGATGCAGCCCTTGAAAGGGCGGGAATTGATATCACGAATTATTTCTCAGGACTGGCTTCCGGGGGAAGGATACTGGAAGCAGAGGTTAAGGAATATCTCGGCAGGGTTACCTACAGCAAGGATTTCAGCCTGCTTTCACAGGCCGGGATCATCTGGGAGGCTGCCACTGAACGCATAGATATCAAGAAATCCATCTTTGAGAACATTGAAAAATATGCCGATCCCGGCAAACTTGTGTTTGTTTATTCAAACACATCTTCGCATACTACCGAAGAGCTGGCAGTCCTTTTCAACGACATGTTCCTCAGGGATAAGTTTCTCACCGGGCACGGGTATTTCCCGTTTCATGCCAACCGCCTGTTCGATGTCATGAAAGGCAAGTATGCAACGGAAGAGACTTTCACTGCCGGTGTTGCATTTGCAGAGCAGATACTTGAGAAAAAAGTGATTGCCCTGAGGAACGACCACCATGGATATGTTGCCGACCCCATATTTGAAGGCATGGCTGCCATTATTCAATGGGATATCAAGACAGGACAGGACCTGGTGGAACTTCCGCAGGTGTTTGAACTCCTTACGGCCAACCCATTCCAGGTATTGGACCGCACCGGGCATATGCCTTACACCGAATGCGCTAAGCATCTCGGCAAGTCCCTCCCTGAGCATGACCGATTTAAAGTAATTTACAACCAGGATGGAAGGCATTATCCCCAATGGATAGAAGACCTCGAGAAATCGGGAAAGACGGGCCTCAACAACAAGGGTAAGGAAGGTTTCTTCAAATGGACGGGTGCCGAGAACCGTGAAAAGATCTCGGCTGTCTATGATCCCGCAAGCAAATCGTATGTGGCTTTGCAGGATATTCGACAGGATGAGTTCTGGTCGTTGAGCGAGGCGAAATCCCTCGATCACAGGGAATCTTCGATTAAAAGCATTTCGGGACTGATAAAGATAGCTTCTTCGGATGACCGCGGGGGTAAAACATTCAGGCGGTATGCAATACCTGTCATGCTTTATGCACTTGACCTTATCCAGGACAATTACTGCACTGCGGCAGATATAGATACTTCCACCAAGGTCGGGCTGAGGTTCAAATACGGGCTTTGCGAGATCATCGATAAATTCCTTGACCATTTCGGCATAGATGGATTCATCTCGCTTTGCAAAAGGTCAGCCTCGGAAAATAAAGACAGGCCGGGCATGTATGATACAGACGGGAAAACCGGACCGCGCTCGGGGAAGCCACTGCTCCTTCATACCATGAAAAAGAATGGCTGGAACAACCTCCTGGGCTACGGCCGTATTTACCAGACCCCTGTCAGCCAAAGGAACTTCAGTACCGGTGAAATGGATATTTATTACAACGACCTGAGGTATGTTTATCCGACTAAGAAGGACCGGGTTGCTTCCATCATTTTTGACAATCCCCTGAGAGGGAATGTGTGGAACAGGAACACCATCGACCAGCTCGACCATGCGGTAGGGATTTCAATAAAACTTTTTGAAAAAGGCCAGCTTGGTTCCCTCTTCTTTACCGCGTCGGGCAAGGGGATGAGGATGCTTGGAGCCGATGCAAGACAATTTAACAAGGGATGGTTCGATGCAAAACTCGGCTACCAGTTTCTTGGCGAAGAAGACGCATCTTACTTCACAAAAGCAGGAATGAAACTGTTCAGGTTCATCCAGGAAATGCCTGTATGGACCTTCGGTGTATTCGGAGAAAAATGGGGTGGTGGTGCTGAGTTCACTTATTTCCTGAACCAGAGATTCGACCTGGTAATCCACGGGGTCGAGTTCGACTCCCTCAAACGCGAAAATGTTCAGCGTATAAAGAAAAATTACAACCAGCCCGAGATCGAATACGGCATACTCGGAGGTTTCGGGGCAGTTCAGGAATTGGTGAGGCTTGGGTTCGGAGATTCGACTATAGACGAACTTTTCCTCCAGGGGCTTACTGCGACAAGGGCTCATGAACTAGGTCTTTCCAACGGTACAGGTGAGGATGAGTATGAACTGCTTGAAAGGGCTTTTGAAATTGCCAGGCTGAAACAGAAAAATGCAGTGCCATACGCAGTCGCCTTATACAACAAGCAAAAGAAGAATGCCTTCAACGAAGGGGTGAACGATGATCAGCTGACCAGGGAATGCGGTGAGACCTTCAATCCCTCGAAAAATCCGTATATTTCGACTGCATTACTGCGACTTCTCAACATTGGCGGAAAGAATCCGCCTCTCGACCTTTCGGTACAGGGAGATCTGCCTGGCTGGACAAACAACTTTGAGAATTTATATAAATAACAACAGTTTAAGATACCAGGGATGAGCACAATCAGATATCAATCGCCTGATTATTATTGGGTGGATGAACTTTTAACAGATGAACATAAGCTGATACGGGGCTCAGTAAGGGACTGGGTGAACCGTGCCGTCATTCCCATTATCGATGAGGCAAACCAGAAACATGAATTCCCCCGCCATCTTACGAAGGAACTTGGCGAGATAGGCGCTTTCGGGCCATACATCCCTGTTGAATACGGAGGGGCCGGCCTGGACCAGATCGCCTATGGGCTTATCATGCAGGAGCTTGAACGCGGTGATTCAAGTATCCGCTCGGCAGCTTCGGTCCAGTCTTCCCTGGTGATGTACCCTATTTACAAATACGGGACCGAAGAACAGAAAAGAAAATTCCTCCCTAAACTTGCAACAGGGGATTTGATAGGCGCATTCGGCCTCACCGAACCTAATCATGGCTCCGACCCGGGAAGCATGCTCACTCATTTCACCGACGAAGGTGATCATTATCTTCTTAATGGTTCTAAAATGTGGATCACCAACTCCCCCATTGCCGACGTAAGCGTGGTATGGGCAAAGGACGGAGAGGGTAAGATCCGGGGGCTGCTGGTTGAAAAGGGGATGGAAGGATTTACCGCTCCCGAAACTCTCAGGAAATGGTCTTTGCGCTCCTCACTCACAGGCGAACTTGTATTTGATAATGTGAAGGTCCCGAAGGAAAACCTTTTACCATGCATACATGGACTCAAAGGCCCTCTGAGCTGCCTCAGCTCGGCAAGGTACGGCATTGCCTGGGGAGTGATTGGCGCTGCCATGGATTGTTACGATACAGCCCTGCAGTATTCAAAGGAAAGGAAGCAGTTTGGCAAGCCGATAGCCGCATTCCAGCTGACCCAGAAGAAACTGGCCGAGATGCTTACCGAGATCACAAAGGCCCAGCTGCTTGCATGGAGGGTGGGAGTGCTCCGTAATGAGGACAGGGCGACCCCTGCACAGATCTCCATGGCTAAAAGAAATAATGTTAAAATGGCCCTTGATGTGGCCAGGGAATCGAGGCAGATTCTTGGCGCCATGGGCATCACAGGCGATTTCCCTATCATGAGGCATATGATGAACCTTGAATCGGTGATCACTTATGAAGGAACCCACGACATTCATCTCCTGATTACAGGGAATGATATTACAGGGGAGAGCGCCTTCTCCTGATCCCTGGGACCCTGACCAATGGAAACGAAAAATACGGCAGCGGTAATTCTTGCAGCGGGGATTTCGTCAAGGATGCAAAAACCCAAGGCCCTGCTTGGTTTCAGCCTGGAGGTCACGTTCATTGAAAAGATAGTTTCGGAATATGCAAACTGGGGTTGCACAGCCATTTCAGTGGTGGTCGGTGAGAAAACAGCCTCAACTGTGAAACAGCTTCTGTCGGGTCATAAGAAAGTTTCAGTAGTTGTAAACGATCATCCTGAATATGAGAGATTTTATTCACTGAAACTCGGCCTTGAAAATATAAAGGGGGCGGATTCCTGTTTTTTTCAGAATGTGGATAACCCATTTGTCGATTCGAAGATCCTCGACGCCCTTTTTGAAGAAAGGAGCGACGATGCCTATGTCACTCCCATATTTGAAGGCAGGGGAGGGCATCCTGTGCTGCTGAACAGAAAAAATATAAATTTCATAAGGAATTATCATATAAATGATGCAAATTTGAAGCTTGTCCTGAGCGGGTTGGCTTATAAAAGAGTTGAGATGCCGAACAACAAGGTGCTGACAAACATCAACACCCCCGAAGAATATGAAAGATTGTTTAATTTACGATAAGGTATCGGAACTGCTTAAAAGCGGCCCTGTTACAGCCCTATGCACTGTGGTTTCCACCAAGGGCTCCACGCCATTAAAGACAGGCGCGAAAATGATTATTTGGGAGAATGAGCAGATCTATGGAACGGTCGGAGGCGGGCCGCTTGAGTGGGCTGTTATACAGGATGCCGTTAAGGTTATTAAAGAAAGAAAGCCCGCCCTTTTTAAACATGACCTGATGGAACAGCACCAGATGTGCTGCGGGGGAACTGTTGAAATTTTTATACAACCGCTTATGCCTCAGAAGAAGCTATTCATATTCGGTGGTGGCCATGTTGGGAAGGCAGTCGTAAAACACGCCATGGATCTCGATTTTGATATCACCGTCGTTGATCCGCGCAGGGATATTTTCGACAACTGGACCGATACAGGATTCACGAAGGTCACCGGTGATTTTGCAAAGGTAATGCCCGGCCTGCCTTACGATAGCGGTACTTTCATCGTAATTGCAACCCTGGATCATCCGACCGACCGCGAAGTCCTGGCATTCTGTCTTCACAAGCCTCATTACTATCTCGGCCTGATAGGCAGCAGGAATAAGGTAAAAAGGATAAAGGAGGATTTCGTGAATGAGGGAATTGCCTCATCCGAAGAAATTGAAAATGTAGATATGCCGATAGGCCTTGATATCAATGCTGAGAGCGCCGATGAGATAGCAATCAGCATCATTGCTAAACTTATAAAAGAAAAGAATACAGCCAGGTAGGACGTTAAAACGTGTCCTGGCCAATTGATCCGGAAATGCAGCAGATCAACATCAGTATCAACGGCAAACAATTTCACCTCCTGGCAACAGAGCATGAAACTCTTGCTCACCTGATCCGTGAAAAAGCCGGGCTTACAGGAACCAAGATAGGCTGCGAAGAAGGGAGCTGTGGTGCCTGTACTGTGCTTGTGGATGGCAAAGCCGTGTTGAGCTGCATTACTCCCGCTTTGCGCTGTGACGGATCGGAAGTGACCACTATCGAAGCCCTGGCAAAAGACGGGAAGCTTCACAGGCTGCAAGAATTATTCGTCGAAAAAGGGGCCATACAATGCGGGTTCTGTACACCCGGGATGGTTCTTACAGCCCTGAGCCTGGCGCCGGCGCTGATCCGAGAAACTGACTCATCGGCACTCATCCGTAAAGTAAAGGAAGGATTGTCGGGAAACCTCTGCAGATGCACCGGATATAAAAAGATCATCGAAGCGGTGGCTGGATATGTTAAGGAAATTTCAGCAACAACAGTCAGTAAATCATCTCCTTTCAAACCCGCCCATGCCATCAAGGGTGGTGTTGGAATTCCAAGACCATACCTTGAGGCTGAGAAGAAAGTGAGGGGGGCAGCAGAATACGCTGATGACATTGTTCTCAAGAATTCGCTGCACTGCAAATTCCTGCGAAGTATACATTCTCACGCGAGGATTGAACATATTGATGTTTCCGAAGCCATGATAATGCAGGGTGTTCATTATATCGCAACAGGCCGTGAGATTCCCGGTAAATTCGGTGTGCTTCCCATTTCCCAGGATGAGACTGCAATAGCTGTGGAAAAAGTAAGGTATGCAGGCGAGATCGTTGCAGCTGTTGCAGCCGATACAGAAGAGATTGCTGCTGAAGCATGCAGGCTTATCAGGGTAAAGTATAAACCCATCAGGGAATTCCTGACTATTGAAGATTCGCTGAACGATGCAGGTGAAAATGAACGTATCCATGAAACCGGCAAGTTCAATAATAATATCCATAAAAAGGCCGAGCTGCGTTTCGGCGACCAGCAGCAGGGAATAAAAGAGGCTGAATTTACAAGTAAAATGTCCTTCGAATTTGAAGGCCTCAGCCATGGATTCACCGAACCCCATGCTGCCACTGCATACTGGGACGAGAACGGGCTTACGATCATAACGGCGACCCAGGTTCCCCACTACCTTCACCGGGCCCTGGCCAAGGTGATGGAAGTTCCCCTGAGCCGGGTACGTGTGATCAAACCATACCTGGGCGGAGGGTTTGGGGGTAAAAGCGATCCCTTTCCCCATGAGATCATTGTTTCCCACCTTTCCCGCAAGACCGGAAGGCCGGTAAGGGTGCGCTTGTCGAGGGAAGAAGTGTTCCTTACCAACCACGGACGTCATCCGTCAAAAATGACAGTCGAAATGGGTATTTCCGGAGAGGGAACGATCAAAGTCCTTGATGCAGATGTTGCAATCGACGGGGGCGCCTACGGCAGCTTCGGGGTGGTGACATCCTATTACAATGGGGTGCTTCTGCAGGCTCCCTATAAGCTTGACAATTTCGGATTTCGCACATATCGCGTATACACCAACAAACCCCAATGCGGAGCAATGCGCGGGCATGGGGCTGTGAATTCAAGGTTTGCCGTGGAGTCACTGATCGACGACCTGGCCATAAAGATAGCGATGGACCCCTGCGAACTCAGGATGAAGAATTTTCTTGATTCAAATACTCTTACTGTTGGGCAGTACCGTATCACCTCGAACGGAAGCCGGGAATCCCTGCAAAAAGTAATGGACCTCTCGGGCTGGAAAGACCGCAGGGGAAAGCTCGAGAAAGGCAGGGGGCTTGGAGTTGCCTGCGGATTCTTTATCAGCGGGAGCGCATTGCCTATTATATGGAACGAGTTGCCGCAGTCGGTGGTCCACCTGAAGCTCGATTTTGACGGGAGGGTGCTGGTTACTTCGGGTTCAAGCGATATAGGACAGGGAAGCGACACCATGCTTGCCATTATAGTTTCGGAAGTTTTGGGGATAGGCATGGACAAGATCTTTGTGCTTGCCGCAGATACTCTTCTGACCCCTGTCGATTTCGGCTCGTATTCGAGCAGGGTCACTTTCATGGCAGGAAATGCGGCCAAAGATGCTGCATTGATCCTGAAGAAGGAGATCACAGAAGCCCTTGTAATAAAGCATAATATAAACCCCGGTGAACTGAATTTCAGCGACGACAGGATATACAGCAACGATACGACGACAAACCTTTCATGGATGGAAGCAGTAGAGATACTCACTGCCAAAAGGGGAGCGGTAAGCGTTAGCGGAAAATACATATCACCTAAGCTGGGAGGTGATTTCAAGGGTGCCGGGGCCGGGCTAAGCCCATCGTATTCATTCGGGGCCTGCATTGCCGAAGTGGAAGTTGATATGGAGACAGGGTACGTGAAAGTGACCGATGTGTGGGGAGCCCATGATTGCGGTAAGGCCCTGAACCCTCTGGCTGTTGAAGGCCAGCTCGAAGGTTCCTGGCATATGGGTACGGGGCAGGCCATCAGCGAGCAGATGAAATATTATAAAGGGCTGCTTCTGAACAATAATTTCCTTGAATATAAGATCCCGACTTCGGTTGATACCCCCGATATTCACGCCAGCATTATTGAGACTATTGATCCCGAGGGTCCGTTTGGCGCCAAGGAGGCAGGGGAAGGGGCGATCCACCCGGTGATCCCGGCCATTGCCAATGCGATATTCAATGCAACGGGTGTGAGGATAACCAGTCTGCCGGTAAGCGCCGAGGATATACTGGCAAAGATGAAAGAAAACCATTTAGCTGAATAAAATGTATAAGGGCAGATGCTGAAGGGAAAAACATATATCAAAGCATCAACTGCTGAGCAGGCCCTGTCGCTGGCTAGAGAGAACAATGGCCGTGTCCGGTACTTCGCGGGAGGAACCGATGTAATGGTTAACAGGTTCCAGGGAAACGATTTGGCTGACCTGCTTATCGATATTTCTGAGATACAGGCTTTGAAGGAAGTGTTTGCAAGCGATGAAACCCTGGCGATAGGATCATTGATAAGTCTTGATGATCTTGCAGGGCATTCAACCGTATGTGATCATTTCCCAGTCCTGGCCGAGGCAGTGAAATCGGTTGCTTCACCCACTATAAGAAAAACCGCCACACTTGGAGGGAACCTGCTTTGCGGGAACCGTTGTTCGTATTTCAACCAGAGCGAATGGTGGAGGGAAGCCTCAGGCTATTGTCTTAAAAGCAGCGGTCCTGTTTGTCTTGCAAGCGGGGGCAGCAAGCACTGTTTCGCGAAATTCGTTTCAGATATGGCGATTGTCCTGATAAGCCTGAATGCATGCGTTGAACTGCTGGATTTTAGCGGCACTTCCATAAAACCATTAGAAAGCATCTATACAGGCGACGGGATGGCTCCGAGGGGAATAAGCCCTGAGTCAATCATTAAAGCCATCCGCATACCATTAAATCATCATATCAGTTCTGTATACAAAAAACTGAGAAAGAGGGCAACCCTGGATTTTACTTCTCTTACTACTGCGGTGTCGGTGAAAAAGGCAGGTAGCATCAGGATAGTCCTCGGGGGAGTTCATGCAAAGCCTGTAATTGTTGACGGTAAGGCAGGCGATGATCTGAAGGCCCTGGCCGCAGCGGCGGTATCTCAATCAAGGATAGTAGATAACGATACCTATTCGAGGAAATACAGAAAAGATATGATCATTGTATTCCTTGAAAGGAGTTTTAAGGAACTGCAATTGGGCTGAACATAAACTAGAATACTTGGAATGATAAATCTTGAAAATCAAACTGCAATAGTGACCGGCGGGATCAGCGGGATAGGTGCCGCCATTTCACTGAAACTTGCAGGATGCGGTGCGGATGTCATTATGATAGACCGCAAACACGAAGAGGATGCCGTGGATATCCTTAAAAAGATCAAAAGCATGGGACGCAAGGCCATGTTCATACAGTCGGACATCTCAGATTTTACATCTGCCGAGAATTCGGTGAAACGGGTTGTTCTTGAATTCGGCAGGCTCGATATCCTGGTGAACAATGCAGGCATCAACCGCGACGGGGTAGTGTGGAAGATGACCGAAAAACAATGGGATGAAGTGATCAGTGTTAACCTTAAAGGCTTTTTCAATTATACCAGGGCTGTTGCTCCCCTGTTTCGCGAGCAGCAATCGGGCAAGATTGTGAACATTACTTCCATCAACGGCCTCAGGGGCAAGTTCGGACAGGCTAATTATTCAGCCTCAAAAGCAGGGATCATAGGGCTTACGAAGACCGTTGCAAAGGAGCTTGGCAAATACAATGTCAACGTGAACGCTGTGGCTCCCGGGCTTATAGAGACTGAAATGATGAAGACTTCAGGGGAAGATGTACTTGCCGCTGCCCTTGAAGAGATCGTATTGAAACGACTAGGTACTCCCGAAGATATTGCAAACCTGGTGGTATTCCTTTGTTCAGGACTGGCCAGGCACATCACGGGTGAGGTGATCAAGGTTGACGGAGGCCAGTACATATAATGAAAGCTGCTGTATGGAATTAAAGGATATCGTTGTTGTTGCTGCATGCCGCACTGCCATGGGCAGGTTTGGCGGCAGCCTTAAAGATGTTCCGTCGTGGGAGCTCGGGGCTGTGGTCATCAGGGAAGCCCTGCGCCGCAGCGGGCTTAGCGGGAACCTTGTGGATGAAGTTATTCTTGGAAGCTGCAGGCAGGCAGGGAACGGGCCAAATCCTGCAAGGACTGCCGCAGTCCGTGGCGGTATCGTAGCTTCAGTTCCGGCTGTGACTGTTAATATGGCATGTCCTTCGGGAATGCGGAGCCTGGCGATGGCAGCACAGTCTATACGGCTGGGAGAAGCGGGAATAGTTGTTGCCGGAGGCTTTGATAGCATGAGTTCCATCCCATACCTTCTGAAGGGAGCGCGCTGGGACGGTTTCAAAATGGGGAATAAAACACTTGAAGACGGATGGAGCGACAGCATCGATCCGTTGATCGGACAGGGAATGGGAGAAACAGCAGAAAATCTTTTTGATAAATACGGGATTTCGAGGCTGGAACAGGATGAATTTGCCATAGGCAGTCATCGGAAAGCTTCACAGGCGCAAAAAAATGGCTGGTTTGACGAAGAAATCGTTCCGGTGGTTTTAAGGGGTGGTGAAGGGAAACAAGCGGTAATCTTTGATAAGGACGAGACTATCCGTCATGAGGTCAGTGCAGAAAAAATGGCTTCGATAAAACCTGCTTTCAGGACTAACGGCACGGTAACTGCGGGGAACTCCTGCGGGCTGAGTGACGGAGCAGTGGCCCTGGTGGTGACAGGCCGGAGGAAAGCTGAAGAAATGGGGCTGAAGCCTCTTTTTTCGATTGTTTCGTATGCACAACTTGCAGTTGATCCTTCAACCATGGGAGAAGGCCCTGCATATTCAATACCGGCAGCATTAAAGAAAGCAGGCATGTCATTGGATGATTTGGATCTTATCGAGGTGAATGAAGCTTTTGCGATACAGGTTCTCGCCAATGAAAAAGTCCTGAAGTGGGATCGTTCTAAACTTAATGTCCACGGGGGCGCCATTGCCCTTGGACATCCTACAGGTATAAGCGGGGCAAGGATATTTGTCACTGCATACCATGCCCTGAAGCGCCTTGATAAGAGGTATGCCATTGCCGCAATCTGCGGGGGCGGAGGGGTCAGCAGCGCCATGGTGATACGTAGGGAAGGATAAAATTTTGCATTTTTCCGGGGAATCGTTAATTTTATAACATTCAAAAACACAAGGAGGGAATATGTCAAAACAAGGATTCAGTACAAAAGCTATTCATGCCGGGAACGTAAATTTCAATCCCGGTTCGATGATCACTCCACTTTATCAGTCGGTCGCATATCCTTATGCTGATGCGAAGGAAGCTGCGGCAATATTTACCGGTGAGAAACCGGGGTATACATATGGGCGCTGGGACAATCCGACTGTCGACCTGTTTGAACGCAGGATGGCAGAACTTGAAGGCACCGATGGCGCGATCGCAACCGCATCAGGGATGGCGGCCATATTTCTCCTGAGCCATCACTGGCTTTCACCGGGGGATGAGGTGGTTTCTTCGAACCGGGTATACGGAGGCACTTTCGGGCTTTTCGATACAGGCCTGAAGAAGATGGCTACAAAGGTCAATTGGGTGACAAAGCCCGAGGATATCAATGCCTGGAAAGATGCCATCACTCCAAAAACGAAATTCCTATTTGTAGAAACTCCAAGCAACCCTGCTCTTTTTATTGCCGATATACCGGCCCTGGCGAAACTTGCCAGGTCAAAGAAACTTCCGCTGGTTGTTGATAATACCATCGCCACTCCTGCGCTTCAGCAGCCGATAGCCCTGGGGGCTGATGTAATCGTTCATTCCACGACGAAGTATGTTTGCGGGAACGGGACCAGCCTGGGCGGGATCATTTGCGGACCGAAGAGACTCATCGACGGGATCCGTCAGAGCAGTATACGTTATTTAGGCCCATCCATGGCGCCTTTTAATGCATGGCTGAACCTGCTGGGACTTGAAACACTTTCGCTCCGTATGGACAAGCATTGCTCCAATGCTATGGCTGTTGCGACATTCCTCGAGAAACACCCGAGGGTGAAACATGTGAATTACCCGGGTTTGAAATCGAACCCTTATCACAAGATGATCAAGCCCCAGATGAAGGGCTGCAGTTCACTTCTTTCGTTTGAGCTGGAAGGTAACTATAAGGATGCGACAAATTTTATTGATGCTTTAAAGATCATAACGCATGCCACCCATCTTGGGACCTGCCGTTCAATAGTAACCCATCCTGCATCCACCACGCATTCGGCGATGGGGGAGAAGGAGATGAAAAAGGCCGGGATTTCGCCATCGATGATAAGGTTCTCGATAGGGATTGAAGATGAGAAGGATATTCTTGACGATCTTGCACAGGCATTCAGGTCGGCAGGAAAGCCTGGGAAACGCAAAAAATAATTTCTGAAAGCGGGGCCCTTCGCCGCAGGCGAAGGGCCCCGCTAATCACCCTCTTTTGATGGAAAAACAACTTCAATTTTATTCCACCAACCTGAATGCTGATAACCTCAGGTTTCATGAGGCCCTGCTTAAAGGCCAGGCCCCTGATAAAGGCCTCTATATGCCGGTTGCCATCCCTCTGATTCCTACTGATGAGATAGAAAGTTTCAGCAATATGGAGTACTGGGAGATCGCCTTCCATGTGACAAAGCATTTTCTTTATGGAGAGATCTCAGACCAGGAACTGGAAAAAATAGTCAGGGATGCATACGACTACGATGTGCCTCTCGACCATGTATGTGAGCGGAAATACGTAATGCGCCTCGACCGTGGCCCTACTGCTTCTTTTAAGGATTTTGCAGCCAGGATGATGGGCAGGCTCATGCAGCATTACCTGAAGGCCGGGAACCGCCACCTGCTCATATTAACCGCAACCTCTGGCGATACAGGCAGCGCCGTAGCAAACGCATTTTACGGGTTGGATAACATCGACATCGTGGTATTGTTCCCGAAAGGAGAAGTGACCGACCGCCAGAGAAAACAAATGACGACCCTGGGAAAGAATGTGAGAGTACTTTCCCTGGAAGCCAAATTCGACGATTGCCAGGCCCTGGTAAAACAGGCTTTCGCCGACCCAGGCCTGGATTATCTTCAGCTTTCATCAGCAAACTCAATTAATATAGGAAGGCTGATCCCACAGACTGTGTATTATTTCTATGCCTATGCCAGGCTGGCATCACCAGGCGAACAGATTATATTCTCGGTTCCTTCCGGAAATTTCGGAGATATGATGGGAGGGGTGCTAGCCATGAAAATGGGGCTTCCCGTAAAAAGATTCATTATTGCTACAAATGAGAATGATGAGTTCCCGAACTACCTCTCGAGCGGAAAATATAATAAGATTGAACCTTCACGCAATTGCATCTCCAGTGCAATGAATGTTGGCCATCCAAGCAACCTGGTGCGTTTGCTCGCTGTTTACGGGGGGATCATGGATGAAAAAGGAAATATCCGGAAAAAGGCGGATATGGAACTGATGAGAAAAGAAATCTGGTCGGTAAGCATAACGGATGAGGAAACCCGTAAAACAATAGGGGATGCGTGGAAGCAATGGAAACTGCTTCTTGAGCCACACGGTTCAGTCGGATGGGCGGGGCTGATGAGATATGTCGGTTGTCTCGAAAACCAGCTTCCAGCCGACCAGCTCTGTGTTTCCCTGGAGACTGCACATCCGGCAAAATTCCCTGATGAAATAAGGAAAATCACAGGCATGGACCCGCAACTGCCGCTGAGTCTGCAGGGGATAGACCATAAACATGAATTTCTTTCTGACCTGGCAAATAATTACCAGGATTTCAAATCCTGGCTGATAGAAAATTATAAATGACCAAACGATTCGTACATTTTACATCGTAAATCTTACATCATTTTGATTAACCCCTAAATGTAAAAACATGTACATTGTCTGCTCCGACCTCGAAGGCGTTTTTACACCCGAAGTGTGGATCAACGTAGCTGAAAAGACCGGGATTCCCGAGCTTCGCCGGACCACCCGTGATGAGCCTGATTATAATAAGCTTATGAGAATGAGGTTGAAGATACTCGATAAGCACGGGCTGAAGCTTCATGATATTCAGGAAGTGATCGCGAGAATAGAACCCCTGCCAGGGGCCCTTGAATTCATTCAATGGGTGAAGGAAAGAACGCAGCTTATCGTGGTTTCCGATACGTTCATCCAGTTTGCCGAACCATTGATGAAAAAGCTGGGCCGGCCAACCTTGTTCTGTCACACCCTGGTAATGGATGAGACAAACCGCATCATAGATTTTACAATGAGACAGACTGACCCCAAACGTATGACTGTCGGGGCTTTACAGGGTCTGAAATACCAGGTGGTTGCCATGGGAGATTCATATAACGACATCTCCATGCTCAAACAGGCAGAACAGGGTATTTTATTCCGCCCACCTCAGAATGTGATCAATGATTATCCCCAGTTCCCTGTGACCCATGATTACGAAGAGATAAAAGCGATTCTGTCAAAATATACAAGCCTGTAATAAATACTCGCATATCTGCCGTTTTCTTGTTCCCGGATTGCCGGAGCTTTGTAACTTTGCATAAACATTCCGGTTTTATGAAAAAATCCAACGATCCCTCAACCCGTATTTTCGATCTGCTTCAGTTCGGCGAATACGGGGATGTGAATCCGTCCATCACAGATTCCGCCACTTACACCTTCATGCAGGCCATCACTATGAGCGAAACCTTCGCAGGCCAGCAGGAGGGTTGCTACCTCTACTCCCGTCACTGGAACCCCACGAACAAGTATCTCGCCGATGCCCTTGCGGCTCTTGAAGGTACAGAATCGGCCTGGGTTACCGCTTCCGGAATGGCGGCCATAACCTGCGCTATCTTCCAGCTGGTAAACAGCGGGGACCATGTGGTCTGCTCCATGACAATTTACGGCGGCACTTTTGCTTTCCTGAGCAATTACCTTAAGAAGTTCAATATCGATGTCACCTTCGTCGATATTACGAAGCTGGATGATGTACGTAAAGCCATCAGGCCTAATACCAGGATCATCTATACGGAAACGATGACTAACCCCATGCTGCAGATCAGCGATATCCCCGAACTGGCTAAGATAGCCAATGAGCATGGGATAAAACTGATGGTTGATAATACTTTCACACCTATGATGGTGGCCCCCGCCCAGCACGGAGCCCATATCGTTGTGCACAGCATGACCAAGTTCATCAACGGCAAAAACGACTGCGTGGCAGGAGCCATCTGCGGCGACAAGGAATTCATTGACGCACTCTGCGATGTGAACACGGGCACCGCCATGCTGCTTGGCCCTTCGCTGGAGCCCCTGCGCTCATCATCCATTCTAAAGAACCTGCATACGCTGCATATCCGCATGAAACAGCATAGCAAAAATGCCAGCTACCTCGCGGGTAAATTCAAAGAATACGGGGCTAATATCATTTACCCTGGTTTCCCGGAACATCCGGGTCATGAAGTCCTGAAGAAGATGATGAACGAAGAATTCGGTTTCGGTGCCATGATCGCAATCGACATGGGGACTTCTGTCCAGGCCTCAAAGCTCATGGAAGCAATGGAACTTGAAGGCGTTGGCTATCTTGCGGTCAGCCTGGGTTATTTCAAGACACTGTTCAGCAATTCGGGCAAGAGCACGTCCTCCGAAGTCCCTGAAGATTTACAAAAGGAAATGGGTTTATCTGAAGGCCTTATCCGTTTCTCGGTAGGCCTCGACAATGATATCTCCCGCAGCTGGGAAAAGATCAAACACTGTCTCGATACGGTAAGCGCATAAATTTATCATGTCACTCGATCCCAAAGCAAAAGCATTACTGACGGCCATTATCGCTGCCGGAGATCCTGAAGTTCAGCTGCTTACTGCCCAGGAAGCAAGGGCGCTTGTCCATTCAAGATATGAAAAGCTGGACCTGCCTTTAAAAGAAGTTGAAAGCATTGCCGACAGGACCATTCCCGGGCCCGGTGGCGACCTGGCATTACGCATATACACTCCAAGGGGTAATGGCCCTTTTCCTGTCCTTTTCTTTATCCACGGTGGAGGCTGGGTACTGTTCCGTCCGAAGCATTACGACTCAGTATGCACGCATTTTTGCGCCGGGGCAGGTTGTATTGTGGTGTCTGTGGATTACCGCCTCAGTCCCGAAACGAAATTCCCGGGAGCATTGGATGATTGTATGGAAGCCCTGAGATGGGTTTCGCATCATGCAGGCTCTGTCAATGGTGATCCTTCACAGATCATTATTTCCGGCGACAGCGCCGGCGGAAACCTGGCTGCAGCCCTTGCATTAAAGACCCGCGATGAAAACGGCCCCAAACTCCTGGCACAGGTCCTGATCTATCCCGCTACCGCATGGTATGAGCCTCCGACTGAATCCTTCAAAGAATTTGCCGGAGGATATTCACTAACCGCTGAGTCCCTGGTATGGTTTTGGGACCATTACCTCAGCCGGAGGGAGCTGTCGGTATACCCTTATGCAGTTCCTATGAATGCCGTTGATCTCGCTGGCCTGCCCGGAGCCCTTGTCCTGGTCTCAGGATTTGACCCCCTGAGAGATGATGGAATTCAGTATGCTGCAAAGCTGGAGATTGCGGGAGTAAAAACCACAGTTTTAAACTATGAGAGCATGATACACGGTTTCCTTTCATACCTGGGTATACTCGACCAGGCCGAAACCGCCATCGCAGAGATCTGCGAATGGATGAAACAAAGATTTGACAGGTCCTAACCCTGGCTGCAGCTGCTTACCAGGTTGCGGTCTCCGAAAGCATCGTCAATACGTGTTACCGTTGGCCAGTATTTGTCCTCGGCCGACCAGGGCATCGGAAATGCAGCCTTCTGCCTGGAATACGGCAGGGTCCACTCGTCGGCAGTCACCATAGCCGCTGTATGCGGGGCTTTCATGATCACGTTGACAACCTTATCTGCTTTGCCTGAAGCGATCTCGTCAATCTCAGCTTTTATCGAGACCATGGCTTCGATAAAACGGTTGAGCTCGTAATAAGGCTCGCTTTCGGTAGGCTCCACCATCAGGGTTCCGTGTACCGGGAACGCAACGGTTGGTGCGTGGAATCCGTAATCCATCAGCCTCTTGGCAATGTCAATGGCGCCTATGTTCGTCTGCCGTGAAATAGCGTTGCAGTCAACGATCATTTCATGGGCGCAGCGTCCGTTCTTTCCGGAGTATAGGATGGGATAATAAGGCTCAAGACAGGATTTGAGGTAGTTCGCATTAAGAATAGCCATTTTAGTTGCCTCGGTCAGCCCTTCACCTCCCATGAGCTTGATATATGCATAGGAAATAGTTAGGATCAAAGCGCTTCCGTAAGGACCTGATGCAACGGCTGTAGTGCCTGTTTTTCCCCCGGTCTCAACCTGGGTATGCCTCGGGAGGTAGGGCGTAAGATGTTTTGCACATGCGATGGGACCTTCGCCGGGACCGCCTCCTCCGTGAGGAATGGCAAATGTCTTGTGAAGGTTAAGGTGGCAAACGTCGGCTCCTATCATCCCGGGATTGGTGAGTCCTACCTGGGCATTCATATTGGCCCCGTCCATGTAAACCTGGCCTCCGTTTTCATGAACAATATTCACTATCTCAAGGATGTTCTCTTCAAATACCCCGTGGGTCGAGGGATAAGTAACCATCAGAGCCGAAAGGCTGTCTTTGTAATGCACTGCCTTTTCGCGCAGGTCATTGGCGTCAATATTCCCGTGATCGTCGCATTTCACAACTACCACCTGCATCCCGGCCATGGCTGCACTTGCAGGGTTCGTTCCATGGGCCGATGATGGGATAAGACAAACATTCCTGTGCCCGTCGCCACGGCTCATATGGTACTGGCGTATGACAAGAAGCCCTGCATATTCTCCTGCAGCGCCTGAATTCGGCATAAATGAAACAGCATCGAAACCGGTGATCTCGCAAAGGTCTTTCTCAAGTTCTGTTATCAGGTACTGGTAACCTTCGGCCTGGTCCTTTGGGACAAAAGGATGAACTCCCCCGAATTCAGGATAACTCAGCGCGAAGAGCTCCGAAGCGGCATTCAGTTTCATGGTGCAGCTCCCAAGTGGGATCATCGAACGGTTCAAAGAAAGGTCCTTGATCTCGAGCTTCTTGAGATAACGCATCATTTCGGTCTCCGAATGATATGAGTTGAAGACCTTATGTGTCAGGTATGCTGATGACCGTGTGAGTCCCTCAGGGATGGTCGTGATCTGCTCACATTCTTTAGGATTGCAGACAAACTCTGTATATTTTTTCCCATTCAGCTGGGCAAATAAAGAAAGCAGGAGGTTGATATCGGCAAGTTCCGTAGTTTCGTCAACACTGATGCCCACATGCTTCTCGTCAATATACCTTACGTTGACTTTGTGCTCGTGGAATTTGTTTTGCAGGCTTGCTGCAAGGACCCCATCGGGAAGCTCTATGCAAAGGGTGTCGAAGAAATATTTGTTCAGCTGTTGATACCCGTATTGAGCAATTTCCTGTGATAACACTCCGGTGAGTATGTTGATATGCCTTGCAATCTGTTTGATCCCCTTAGGGCCGTGGTAAACCCCGTACATCCCCGCCATTACGGCCAGCAGTACCTGGGAAGTGCAGATGTTTGAAGTTGCCTTCTCGCGTTTGATATGCTGCTCGCGGGTCTGCAATGCCATCCTTAAGGCCCTGCTTCCGTTGGCATCAACAGAAATGCCTATGATCCTTCCCGGCATCTGGCGTTTGAATTCTTCCCTCGTGGCAAAGAAAGCTGCATGAGGACCGCCGTATCCCATAGGAACACCGAATCTCTGCGATGAACCGAATACCACGTCGGCACCCCATTCTCCCGGGGGAGTCAGCAGGGCGAGGCTTAGCAGGTCGGCTGCAACCGCAACACCCACTTTGCATGCATGCGCTTTCTCAACCAGGGTGCGGTAATCATAGATCTCACCATACTGGTTGGGATACTGGACTACTAATCCGAAGAAGGAATTATCAGGAACGAATTCTGAATGCTTTCCAAAAATAAGTTCTATCCCAAGGGGTACAGCCCTGGTGCGGATCACGTCGGCCGTTTGAGGGAAAATATCATCGGATACGAAAAACTTACCGGCACCGCGTTTGACCGACTCCCTGTCACGGGCATTGAACAGCATGATCATAGCCTCCGATGCTGCAGTGCCTTCGTCGAGAAGTGATGCATTGGCAATTGGCATCCCGGTAAGGTCGCCAATCATGGTCTGGAAATCGAGCAGGGCTTCAAGGCGGCCCTGGGAGATCTCTGCCTGGTATGGAGTGTAGGCTGTATACCAGCCCGGGTTCTCCAGTATGTTCCTGAGAATAACGGCAGGGGTTATCGTATTGTAATAACCCTGTCCTATAAATGTTTTATACAACTTGTTCTTTGCAGCAATACCCTTGATATGGTTCAGGTACTGGTATTCGTTCATGCCCTTCGGAAGATTCAGGGAACTCTTGAGCCTGATAGCGGCGGGAACTGTCTCGTCAATCAGCTGGCCGAGGTTTTTCACCCCTATCTTCTCCAGCATGGTGTCAATTTCAGCTCCGAATGGGCCATTGTGTCTTCTTGCAAAATTGTCAGTGATCATATATACAAAGTTTTTGATGGCAGTTTGAGATTCGCAAAAATACCAAGAATCAAACACAAAGTAAAATGAATATGCTAATTTAGTGGCTCAAATCAGTAATCTTTTCAAGGTTCCGCATGCTGTTCACATCGCTTCCGTTCCTGGTCTTTTTCAGCATCACCGCACTGGTTTACTGGCTTATACCAGCAAGGGGCAGGTGGATACTGCTTCTTGCAGCCTCACTCTTTTTTTATGGCTGGTTCCATCCGGCTTATATTATTCTGCTTTCCGGGTCTGTACTTTTTAATTATGCCTGTGGATTATGGATAGGCAACAGCCAAAACCTTCCCGTAAAGCGCAGGCTCCTGCTTTTTGGGATCATTATCAATGTAATTATCCTTGCCGGATTTAAGTATTGCATGCCCCTTTCGGAATTTTTTATCACTTATACAAACCCCGGACATGGCACTGAAACATTTTTCAGCAAAGTGATACTGCCCCTGGGAATTTCATTTTTTACTTTCTCCAACATCAGTTACCTCATCGAAGTGAAAAGGATGAGCATAAAGGCCGAAAAGCATTTAGGGCATTTTGCCAACTTCGTGACTTTCTTTCCGAAACTTCTGCAGGGACCCATTGAACGTCCCGGTCAGTTCATTGCACAGCTCAGGAACGACAAAACTTTCGATTATCAGCTTGCTGCAGGCGGAATGAGGCTCATGGTCTGGGGCTTCTTTAAAAAACTTGTCATTGCCGACAGGCTGGCGGTTTTGGTGAACGCAGTCTACGGTCATCCCGATCAGTACCATGGAGCCGTGTTGCTTGTTGCGACAGTGTTCTTTGCATTCCAGGTATACCTTGATTTTTCGGGATACATCGATATTGCCAGAGGCGTCGCTGCAGTTCTCGGTTTCGATCTTTCGCAGAATTTTAAACGGCCTTATAGTTCAAAGTCAGTCCAGGAATTCTGGACCCGCTGGCATATGACCCTTTCTTCCTGGTTAAGAGATTACGTCTTCCTGCCTTCTGCCTTTGCAATCTCAAGGAAGCTGCCACGCGAAAGATATGCAGGCATCCGTAGCGACAACCTCATCTATTCAATAGCTATAATACTTACTTTTTTTGTTTGCGGCATCTGGCACGGAGTCGGATGGAATTATATTATCTGGGGAGAACTGTTTGCCCTCTACCTTGTATTTGACAGGTTCACTGGCAAAGCAAGGAAACGTTTTTACAGGAAGACCGGCTTGTCGGGCATCAGGTGGTTATTTAATACTTCACAGATCCTGATTACCTTTTTGCTGGTTTCAGTTACCTGGGTCTTTTTCAGGGCTGGCAGTCCCGGGGAAGCTCTGACCATACTGAAAAATATTCTTGTTTCCTGGAATGGAAGTTCTGCTTTGCCTGCCCTCCTGGCTCAAGGTAACTTCCTGGTATATCCGGGCTTCAGCTTTCCCGACCTGATCATTGTACTGACCGGGATACCCCTGGTAAGCATTCTTGAATACGGGTTTTATGAAAAGCAGTTATGGACAAGGTTTGGATTCTTTCCCTGGCCGGTTCGCTGGATTTCATATTACATTTTCGTGATCCTGATCCTTGCCTTTGGAATGTTCGGCAGCGTTTCATTTATCTATTTTAAATTCTAGGCATGGGTAAGCTGCTGCTGAAAATACTGGTGTTCCTGGCCCTGCTGTTGCTCATAGTACTGGCTTTACCTGTAAAAGAACGTGCGAAGTTCACAGGTTTGAAAGAAGATTGTTTTTACCAAGCCATCTGGCTTCACGACAGGATGTTCCTGAATCCCAAACCCATTGATATTGCTTTTATTGGTTCTTCCCACACCATCAACGGGATAGACGACGGACTTATAGAGCATGAGCTTGATTCTTTTCACCTGAGCGTGGTTAACCTGGGGTATTGCAGGTATGGCGACAACCTGTATTTCACCCTGGTAAAAGATTTGCTGAGTGTGAAAAAGCCGAAGATGATTTTTCTCGAGGTCAGGGAGGATGAGGACAGGTACAGCCACCCGGTCTTTCCATACCTGGCCGATCCCATGGATGTATGGATGGCCTGGCCCTGGTTTAACCGTGATATACTGAGCGATGATGCGGTATCGCTGAGGTACAGGGTGCAACTGGCCAGGCAGGACTTCATCCCGGCTGATACTTTGTTCCCTGTCAGGCAGGAAGATCATGGCTTTGCTTCATCAGCAGATACGGTTGCCCAGGCCATCCTCAGTAAAATAAAAGTAAGGAGGATGGAACACAAATGGGCAATGGGTTCATTGGAAAGGGGATTTTACATGGCGTTTCCACGAGCCTATATCAGGAAAATCGGGGAGCTCTGCAGAGAACATGATGTGCAGCTGGTATTCATCTACCTGCCTGAATATGCTTCGGGTCTGTGGCAACCCCTTGAGTCATCCACATACATTAAATACGGAAAGATACTTATCCCTCCTAAGGAAATATTTGAATCAACCTCATACTGGGGTGATGAGAGCCATCTCAACCAGGCGGGTGCAAAGGTGCTTTCGGCCTGGGTCGCAGCAATGATCAAAAAAAATACCCCGGTGGTTAAATCCGGGGTATCTCAATAAAGGGTTTTTACGGTGCTCAGATCTTCTTGATACGCATGTTGTAAAAAGAGCGGTAAACAAAGTATAAGGCAACAGCGAAGAAGCAAACTCCGATATAAGGGGCTATGCTGTAAAAATGTTCCGATATGGCTATTTCCATCGCAAGGAGACCAAACAGGGTGGTGAACTTGATGATGGGGTTGAGAGCAACAGATGAGGTATCCTTGAAGGGATCTCCAACGGTATCGCCAACAACAGCAGCATCATGCAGGGGTGTGCCCTTTTCTTTAAGGTCTACTTCAACAACCTTCTTGGCATTGTCCCATGCGCCTCCGGCATTAGCCATGAAAATGGCCTGGAATAAACCGAAGAAAGCAATGGATATAAGATAGCTTACAAAGAAGGAAGCTGCTGCATACCTCAGGGGATCTGTCTTGGCCAGCAACTCATCCTGGTAACCCGAAAGGAATGCTATGGCAAGAGCAAAAGAGAAAATGGCGACGAATATGTTGAACATCCCGGTCTGGGCGTACTGGGTACAGATCTTGACAACCTCTTTGGATGTTTCAACGGATGCTTTTTTCTCAGCATGTTCATCAAGGCGGATGTTCTTTTTAATGTATTCAACCGCCCTGTATGCGCCTGTTGTAACAGCCTGGATGGAAGCCCCTGTAAACCAGTAAATTACTGCTCCGCCCATAAGGAATCCCAGGATGCTATAAGGATTCAGGATGTTAAGGATCTGCTCGGGACTGATTCCGAATTTGTTCTGGATCACAAGGATAAGTGAGAAGATCATGGTTGTGGCGCCGACGACTGCAGTACCGATGAGTACGGGTTTGGCCGTGGCCTTGAATGTGTTCCCGGCACCATCATTGGCTTCAAGGTAATGCTTGGCTTTTTCAAAATCGGGTTTGAAACCGAATTCTTTTTCGATTTCCCTCGATGCTTTTTCCTTATCCTCTTCGATAAGTGAAAGTTCGTACACCGACTGTGCGTTGTCGGTAACAGGGCCATAACTGTCGACTGCGATGGTGACGGGTCCCATTCCGAGGAATCCGAAGGCAACAAGACCAAAGGCAAAAATTGAAGGATAGGTCATATAGGCATCCAGGCCGTGCTTGCTTGCAAGGTATGCAACGAACATGAGCACGAGAAATACCATACCCTGCCAGAATGCGCTGAAGTTACCTGCAACGAGCCCTGAAAGGATGTTCAGTGAAGCACCTCCCTCACGTGAAGCTGTAACAACTTCGTTCACATGCCTCGATTTGGGGCTGGTAAAGATCTTGGTGAATTCGGGGATGAGGGCAGCTCCGAGTGTTCCGCAGCTGATGATGATAGAAAGTGTAAGCCAGAGGTTGTTTGCCAGGTCGCCAATCATGACCTTGCTGGCGATGAAAGTGACCACGATCGATAAAATGGAGGTGATCCATACCAGGTTGGTCAGGGGGCGTTCAAAGTCAATGTCATCCTGTTTGCTGTAAAGAGCCTGGCTGAGAGCTTTATTGATATAGAATGCGGAGATTGAAGTGATGACCATCAGCACGCGCATAACGAATATCCAGGTCAGTAATTCCCTTTGGTGATCGAGGAAATCTCCACCTTTTACAACAGCAAGAACGATGAAACTGATAAGGGCAACTCCTGTTACTCCGTAGGTCTCAAAACCATCGGCTGTCGGGCCTACGCTGTCGCCTGCATTGTCGCCGGTACAGTCAGCAATAACACCGGGATTCCTGGGATCGTCTTCCTTTATCTTGAAAACCACCTTCATAAGATCGGAACCGATATCGGCGATCTTGGTGAAGATACCTCCTGCAATACGCAGGGCGGAAGCGCCAAGGGATTCACCGATTGCAAAACCGATGAAGCTGGCTCCTGCAAATTCCCTGGGTACAAATAATAAGATTATAAGCATCATGATCAGCTCAACGCAGATGAGCATAACTCCGATACTCATCCCTGAATCCAGAGGGATGTTTAATAACTTAATTGGCTTGCGCTCAAGGGAGGCAAACGCCATCCTGCTGTTGGCAAGGGTGTTCATCCTGATGCCGAACCATGCAACACCGTATGATCCGAGGATCCCGATAACTGTCCAGGAGAGGATCAGCAGTACGCCGCCGAAAGGCATGGCCTGCAGAAAACCAAAATAAAATGCAATGCAAAGACCAATGATGGCAAACAGCATCACCAGGAACTTGCCCTGCTGAATAAGATAAGTCTTGCAGGTTTCAAAAATGATCGTGGCGACATCCAGCATTGACTGGTGTGCGCCTAGTTTCCTGACTTTCTGGAACTGGTAGTACCCGAAAAGCATTCCCAGCAAACAAATCAGGAACCCGAACATTAGCAGGTTGTTCTGAGAGGATGTCAGGGAAGGGATTTTAAGGTCTGCCTCAGAGGCAAACATTGATAATGGCAGCACAAAGGCCGCAAATAGTATGATCAATCTTTTCATATATAAAAAGTTACATATTGGGGCCCAAATTTATAAAGGATTTTCGTAACATTCCAATATAAAGTTATATTTTTCATAAGGAATTTAATTAAAATCCCGAAGAATAGCTGTAAATTTGTACTAGGAATCAGCATTACCCTCCAGTGGAGAAAATCAGGTTAGAGATCATCGGTATGTCTTACAGCCAGTCCCAGACGGGGGCTTATGCCCTGATCCTCGGGGAGAAGAACGGCAAACGAAGGCTGCCGATAATCATCGGGAGTTTCGAAGCCCAGGCCATTGCGATAGAACTTGAAAAAATAAAAACACCCCGTCCCCTTACCCATGATCTGTTTAAATATTTTGCTGATGCTTTCAGTATTGAAGTGAGCGAGATCGTGATCAACAAATTTCACGAGGGGGTTTTTTATGCCCAGTTGGTCTGCACTGATGGAAGCCGGATTGAGGAGGTGGATTCCCGCACTTCGGATGCGATTGCACTTGCTCTTCGTTTCAACTGTCCTATCTATACCTATGAAGATATCATGAAAGCTGCTTCTATTATGGTTGAGGAGGATACCGAACCTCCTGCAGCTGTGAACACTGAAACCAGGCAGAAGATGTCCCCGAAACAGGAATTTTCGGGTTTGTCAGAAGATGAACTTAAAGAAAATCTGCAAGCTGCGGTAGAAAATGAGGAGTATGAAAAAGCTTCCCGAATCCGTGATGAACTGAACCGCCGTAACAAGCCCAGGAAGTAAATATGAAACAATATCTTGATCTTCTTGATTTTGTCCTCAGGACAGGGGTCAGGAAAGAAGACCGCACAGGCACAGGCACACTAAGTGTTTTCGGGTACCAGATGAGATTTGACCTGGCAGAAGGTTTTCCTATGATGACCACAAAAAAACTTCACCTGAGATCCATCATCCATGAACTGCTTTGGTTCCTGCAGGGTGCCACCAATGTGAAATACCTTCATGAAAACAAGGTGTCCATCTGGGATGAATGGGCAGGGCCCGATGGTGAGTTGGGTCATATCTATGGGTATCAATGGCGTTTCTGGCCAAAGCACGACGGAACCCATATCGACCAGATTACACAGGTGGTTGAATCTATTAAGAAAAATCCCGATTCGCGCAGGCATATTGTCAGCGCATGGAATGTCGGCGAACTTGACATCATGGCCCTGCCTCCCTGCCACCTGATGTTCCAGTTCTATGTGGCCAACGGTAAACTCTCCTGCCAGATGTACCAGCGCTCCTGCGACATCTTTCTCGGAGTGCCTTTTAACATTTCTTCCTATGCGCTGCTGCTCATGATGATGGCCCAGGTCACAGGTCTTAAGCCCGGCGAGTTCGTGCATACCCTGGGTGATGCCCATATCTACCTTAACCACCTTGAACAGGTAAAACTTCAGCTTACCCGCTCAACGTTTCCCTTACCAAAAATGCAGATTAATCCTGAGGTGAACAATATCCTTAACTTCAGGTTTGAAGACTTTACCGTTAGTGATTACCAGTCACACCCTCATATCAAGGGTGAAATTTCTGTTTAACTTTGTTTTATGCTGTCTATCATTGTTGCAATAGCCGAAAACCTGGCCATAGGTAAGGATAATGATCTCCTTTGGCATATCCCTGAGGATCTGAAACGTTTTAAACAAATCACCAGCGGTCATACCATTATAATGGGAAAAAGAACTTACTATTCCCTCCCCAAACGCCCCCTTCCTAACCGAAGAAGTGTAGTGATCAGTGACATCCCGGGTGAAGTCCTCGAAGGCTGCGTGATGGCTTATTCAATAGATGATGCTGTGGCAAAATGTGACAGGGCTGAGGAGAATTTTGTGATCGGTGGAGCTTCGGTGTACAGGCAGTTCCTGCCCCTGGCCGGCCGCCTGTATCTGACCCGGGTTCATAAATCGTTTGAAGGCGACGTTTTCTTCCCCGCCATCAATTTTGAAGAGTGGGATCTTATATCGCGGGAAGATTTCAGTGAAGATGAAAGTCTTGGATTCTCATACTCGTATGAGAACCTTGAGCGAAAACAATGATAAAATCCGTACACGGAGGTCCTAAAGCTGCATGGCTGCTGCTCTTTGCAATTTTATTGCTTTCGGCTGCCGCCGGATGTAAGAAGAACACTGCAAAAGACCTTGGCCCTGATCTTAACACAGCCAATGATGTTGTGTTTACCGAAAGAGGACTGTTCCATACCTTCAACCTCCTGCTCAAGGCAAACCTTGACTCGAATATCATTCACACTGGGGTGGGAACCATCGACAAGGCACTGGTCTCATACAGCAGTTCATCAAAGAGGTTCACCTTTTTTTATCAGAATAAATATTGTGCCGACAGCGTGACCAGGAACGGGAATATCGTTGTCAATCTGACAGGTGATTTCTTTACATCAGGAACCGCAGCCACAGTGGTATTCCAGAATTATTCAGAGGATACCCGCAAATTCATCGGCACTGACCATCTTTACAATTCAGGTATGATGCTGGGGGGAAACGGAGGTTATGACTCAACCATCGACAGCCTTGTTATCGTAAAGGATTCGGTTCATTCCACTCTATGGTATTCTGCACTGGTTTATCACCTGCCTCCCGTACTTAAAATGCAGCCCGACAGCCTTGCTTCTTTTACCATTACTGGCACGGCAAATGGAAGATCTTCAAGTACATATCCCTTTTCGTTACAGGTCAGTACCCCGCTGGTGAACGATATTTATTGTCCCTGGATAAGGCGGGGAGTAATGCAATTATCAGTCCCGTCAGCAGATATTCCCACCGGGACCATTGAATACGTAAACGGGGATAAGTGCAATAACAGGGTCACTTACAATTTTGAAGGCTCTGTATTTGAGTGGTGGATCATCAAAAAGAAATTAAGCTACTGACGGATCTCAGGTCTTTCTCTTCTCTTTTTTTGCAGCAGGAAATAATACATTATTCAATATCAGCCGGTATCCGGGGGAGTTTGGATGCAGGTTGAGGTCGGTAGGAGGGTCGCCAACAAGATGCTGGTAGTCTTCGGGGTCGTGCCCCCCCAGGAAAGTCCAGGTTCCCTTGCCGTAATCCCCGTGAATATACCTTGCTTCGTTCAGTGACTTGTTTTCACCAAGGATAAGAACGCTTGGCCTTACGTATTTTTCGTTGAATGCAGTGGTTTGTCCCATGAATCCATGTATCAGTGTCTCATGATCCTGGCAAAGCATGGTGGGCACGGGATCCCATTTTGCCGAGAATTCGAAAAGCGAGAAAAAGTCGTTGTTCCAGTTCAGGTTCTTTGGCCTTGTTTCGGTGACGTCTATGGATGATATTTCGTACTGATACGGGTTATGAACCAGGCTGAAGTCCTGGAAAGCAAAGCATTTCGAATAATCCAGCTTCGAATCCGCTACAGGGTCCATGGGATCGCCGTCGAACATGACATCGCAGATGTCGACACCCTCGGCCGAAAGGGCCACGTCGTAACTGTCGGGTGCGGAACACATTGAAAAAAGGTAGCCTCCACCTGCAACAAAATCCCTTATTTTCTGAGCCACCGCCAGCTTCATCTGTGAAACCTTGGCATAGCCGAGTTTTTTTGCAGTTTCCTCCTGGAGCTGAACGTCTTCCTGGTACCATGGGAAATTCTTATAGGCTGCCCAGAATTTGCCGTATTGCCCGGTGAAGTCTTCATGATGCATATGAAGCCAGTCGTACAGAGGCAGAAGCCCTGCAAGCACTTCCTCATCATATATAATTTTATAGGGGATCTCGGCATAGGTCAGGACAAGGGTGACGGCATCGTCCCATGGCCTTTTGTTCTTAGGGGAATAAACTGCGATCTTAGGCGCTTTATGCAGCTTGATCCTTTCCATATTGACCTGGGGATCAGCAATTTCCTGTAACACTGCATCAACCTGGGCATCGGCCAGGGCCAGGTATGTTACACCCCTGATATTGCATTCATCTTCTATAAGCTTGTTGTACTGTATGAGGAAACTTCCACCCCGGTAATTCAGAAGCCAGTCCACCTCCACCTCTTTCTGCAGAACCCAGAAGGCAACGCCATATGCTTTCAGGTGGTTCTTCTGGAATTCGTCCATAGGCAATAGCAGGTAAGCCGACCTGGCTGGGAAGCATGATAAGAGAAGAAAAGCTAAGATTATCAGCCTGTTTTTAAAACGGCATATCGGGCTGGTCATGGTCATCCATTTTCGACATGATGGTACGTGTGCGCACTGAACCATCAAACGATGTGTTGGCCGAAATAGTATTCACCGGAAGGTACTCCTTCTCTGAATCGACAAACTTGGCATACTTGGAAATGAACCTCAAAGGAATATCTTTAAGCGGGCCGTTACGGTTCTTTGCAATACTCACTTCGGCAATGCCGGATGTTGACTCCCCGTGCTCATCCACATCGATCTTATAATACTCGGGACGGTAAATGAACATGACCATATCGGCATCCTGCTCGATGGAACCTGATTCACGAAGGTCTGAAAGTATAGGTTTTGCTGCTGCAGAGCGCTTCTCCGGCGCACGGCTGAGCTGCGAAAGTGCAATTACCGGAACGTCAAGTTCCTTGGCAAGGATCTTCAGGCCTCTTGAAATACTGCTGATTTCCTGTTCCCTGTTTCCCTTGGACTCATGGCTTCCCTGCATCAGCTGCAGATAATCCACGACGATGAGCTGGATGTCGTGCCTTGCCTTGAGCCTTCTTGATTTGGCGCGCAGGTCGAAAATCGAGAGACCTGCGGTGTCATCAAGGTAAATTGGTGCTTCAAGAAGGCTGCCAATCTTGGAATTCAGCTGGTTCCACTCATATTCTTCCATAGTCCCTTTACGGAGTTTTTCCTGGGGGATCTCGGTTTCGGATGAGATCAGACGGGTTACCAGGGACACAGCCGACATTTCAAGAGAAAAAACCGCTACAGGCTTTTTGAAATCCACTGCAGCATTCCTGGCCATGGTCAGGGCGAACGCAGTTTTACCCATACCCGGACGGGATGCAATTATGATCAGGTCCGATTTCTGCCATCCGGCGGTAATGCGGTCAAGCTCTGTAAACCCGGAACCAACTCCCCTGAGGGATCCTTCATGGTCCTTGGCCGCAGTGATCTCTGCAATAGCCTGCTTGATGATGGCCTGCATATCCATATAGGTCTTTCCTATGCTGCTCTCACTGATCGAAAACAAGCCGGTCTCTGCTTTGTCAAGAAGGTCGAAAACATCGCTGGAATCTTCATAAGCATCTTTGATGATGTCAGAAGATATCCTGATAAGCTCCCTCTGAATAAATTTCTGAAGTATTATCCTTGAATGGAATTCAATATTCGCGGCAGATGCAACCCTGTTGGTGAGATTGGTGATATAATAGGCACCTCCCACGATCTCGAGTTCCCCCGTCTGCCTGAGGTCTTCGGTCACCGTAAGGATGTCAACCGGCTGCTGGTTCCCGTAAAGCCTTACAATAGCTCCATAAATCTTCTGATGCTGTTCCTTGTAAAATACCTCAGGCTTCAGGATCTCAATAACCTCGGCGAGCTTGTCGTTTTCAAGCATCATCGCACCAAGCACCGCTTCTTCAAGGTCAACGGCCTGGGGTGGGACTTTCCCATGTTCAAAAAACATATTGGGAACGGGTGAGGTATTGCTTTTCCTTCGCAATCCCCTCTGTTCGTCCTTGTTTACCTTTCCATCTGCCATACTTCAATTCAGGTTGCCCCTCGTTATTTGAACCGCCAAAAATACTATGAAACATAAAGCTGTCGGCTGTTCCCGTGATAATTAGTTTTCAACAATCACAAAGCAAAGAATAAGCCTATATGCCCCCAGGCATGCCACCACTTGTGGCTGAATTCAGGACTCAGGACTACCTGCTGCAGCTCAAGCCCAAGAGCTCCGCAGGTCACAGTAAAACCTAACGATGACTGGGTTGCCAGGTTGGAAATGGAGGAGGCTGGTATTGTATAAGGGCTGTTGTGGTTGACCATTCCTCCCTCGAGGGTAGCATCATAAGCTACAAACCGGGCACCTCCTCCAATCGTGAAATAATATTGGGTTACCCTTTTTCCGGCAGCTTTGAGATCACGCTTTTTCTGTACACCCAGGTCGGAGAAAAAATCGTTGAACCAGCCTATCCTCAGGCTTGCCCCTCCCGCGAAATTATCGTATAAGGTTCCGAGCACGCCATCCGCAGTAAGTATCAGTTGAAGATGTTTTGTATTGATGATCCCTTTTTCGAGAGTAACCCTGTAGCTGATCACCGCATCGGTGCTGACCTGGTTTTCCCAGCCCAGGGGTTCATTGTTGTAAGGCACATATTTATGAAAGAGATACTGTACTGCTTCTCCCAGCGACTGCTTTCCTATCACTCCCAGGTCAAGCTCGGAAGTCTGCCTGAAGTGATGCACCTCATCATTTGTAATTTTGAAACTCCCGAAATACAGGTAAGCGGCGTATGGCCTGTCGCCGTATAAAATGCCGTCGACCTTGGTGGTGGAGGGGGTGTACAGGTTCTGAACAACCGAGAGCCCGTAATAATTTTTTGCCTTACCCCAGTATGGAAGCAGGATATGCTTTACAGGGTTGTCGCTGATGGCAGGAGCAACATATTCAATGCGTAATCCGTTGGTGTAAAACTGGTCGGTATAATCAAAAATGTCGTTGTCGAAGCCAATCTTCAGAAGCCTGTCACGGCTAAGGGTAATCGCTGAGCAAAAAAGCGTGTCGCCTCCCTTCTGCCAGAGGAGATCCTTGTTCAAGGGCTCCGAAAGGTCCATTGCAATCCCTGAAGCCCTGAGTTTTTCAATATTGCTTATAGACTGCTGACTGCTGACTGCCGCCTACCGCCTGCCGACTGCCGAATGCCGCCTGCCGACTTCTTTCTGCCGACTGCTGACTGCCGCCTGCCGACTTCTTTTTTCCCTCATCCAACATGGTTTTTACAGTTGCGGAAGGGAGCACTTTATTCTGCGCTTTCCGCCTGTCCGAAGAACAGGAAAAAAGAAAAATTAGAAAAACGGTGATTGTAAAAAGCCTCATAAAGGCTGCAAAGTTAGCTATTTCAAATCTTTGTTTTGTAACTGCTTACATAGCCGGTCACCTGCTTTTCGAAATGCTCTTTGTCCTTACCGTGAAAATCAATACTGATGGGAATGTAGAATACCGGAAGATGCTTAAGCCGGGGGGAAAGCTCGGTTGTTCTGAGCCTCATGGCATCTTTTTCGGTTGTTATTATGACTTTCTTCTGGGTGGGTATGTTGTTGAACCTGGTTTCAATGTCTTCAATATCCTTAGTGGTGAAAGCATGATGGTCGCTGTAACTCATCAGGATGACATCTGAACAAAGCCGTTCAATATGTTCCTGCAGGGAACTGTGATCGGCAATACCTGTCAGCAGGAGCACGCTTACGAGTTTTACAGGAAAAGGCAAGGGTTCTGTAAGTGGAACGGGTTCTCCGTGAGAGATATAAGTAAAGTAAACCATCTGATGCTTACTGGGTGCAAGGTCGTCGAACATCCTTCTTCTTGAGATAGGGGAAAATATTTTAGGGGTCTTGGTGACGATGATGATATCGGCTCTTTTTGCTCCTTTACGGAATTCTCTTAAGGTTCCCGAGGGAATAACATGGTCTTCGGAATACAGCCTGCTCTGGGAAGTAAGAAGTATTGAAAGCCCGGGCCTGACGTACCTGTTCTGGAAGGCATCATCAAGCAGGATCACGTCAAGTTCTTTGAATTTCTCCAGGAGGTTGGTTATCCCCCTCTTGCGATTCTCATCCACAGCTACCCTGATATTGTCGAATTTCCGGATCAGCTGAAGGGGCTCATCACCAATATGATTGACATTCGATTTTTTCGAACCTATTATAAAGCCTTTGGTGTCACGGCCATAGCCCCGGCTCAGGGTTGCAACGAAGGAGGAAGGTGACAGGAGCCGGATAAGATATTCAATATGAGGAGTCTTGCCTGTGCCTCCCATGGACAGGTTTCCAACTGAAATAACCGCTTTGCTAAACCTGGCCGATGGCAATATCCCCATGTCAAACAGCAGGTTTCTGAGCTGCATCACGAAGCCGTAAAGCAGGGAAAAAGGATATAATATGTATTGGAATAGCTGCATAATTTTCAATGCCGAAAATTAAGAAAAAAAACGCAATGCTATGGAGACGGAAAAATTATTGAATAACCTCTTTGAGAATATACTTAAGGTTTTTAAGTAATTCGGAAATCCCGTTTTCCAGTTTGCTTGTCTTGACAAGGAAATCAGATGCTCCGGCATCGAGCAGTTTCATGGCCAGAACAGGATCGGCAAGGGATGAAAAATAGACCACCCTGACTTCGGGGTACGTGTCAATGATCTTTCTGAGGAAGTCAAACCCCGTGTAATTCCCGATATCGTAATCGGTGATGATCACATCGGGTACGGTATTTTTCTCAAGCCGGTACAGACACTCCTGCCCGTTGGGGAAATTTGAAACCTGGCCTATCTTGTTGATATCCAAATGATATTTGATCAGGCTATTATGGATTGGATTCCTGTCAACGATAAAAATTCTGGATGTTTGCATGCTTGGCCGGCCAGGGTATTTAGAAAGTTCAAATATTGAAAATATTGAAGATGTTTATCCGCCATGAAGCGAAAACTTTTAAACAACTTACTAACACGAAACCCCGCATAAATCGTTGGATTTCTTAATTTTGAGCTTTAAAACAAATACCATGCGTTTAAAAGAGCTTACTGGCTTCCTTGAGAGCTTTGCACCGCTTGCGTTCCAGGAGGATTATGATAATTCAGGACTTCTGTTCGGCGAACCGGAACAGGAGATCACCGCAGCCCTGATCTGCCTTGACCTTACCGTTGCCGTCATTGATGAGGCCGTGAGCAAAGGTTGTAACCTGATCATTTCCCATCATCCATTTATATTCAGGGGATTGAAGAAAATCCAGCCCTGGAAGACCGAATCAGAACTCCTTGTCAGGATCATAAGGCAGGATATCGCGGTATATGCCATCCACACAAACCTTGATAATGCTAAAGACGGGTTGAACGATTTTTTATGCAGGAAACTGGGCCTGTCTCGTGGCAGGATACTGAGTGAAAAAAACGGGATGCTTTCAAAACTGGTTACTTTCTGCCCCCTTGACCTCGCGGGCAGGGTCAGGCAGGCATTGTTTGACGCAGGCGCCGGGGTTATTGGCAAATATGATCTTTGCAGTTACAACGTTAACGGGCAGGGGAGTTTCAGGGCCTCTGATGATGCCAACCCCTATGTGGGAGAAAAAAACTCCATCCATTTTGAAGATGAGACAAGGATTGAGGTCATCTTCCCTAACCACATCAAAACCAGGCTTGTTCAGGCTCTGCTTGGCTCACATCCCTATGAAGAGGTTGCATATGACATTTACCCTTTATCGAATCCCTCTTCATTATGCGGTGCGGGGATGATTGGCGAGCTTGATGTACCCCTGAAGGCAGAAGAATTTCTTGAATCGGTTAAAAAAAAGCTGAAAATCAGGATGATCCGGCACTCAGTTCATGAGAAGAATAAAATAAGCCGTGTTGCAGTCTGCAGCGGATCAGGTGCATTTCTTCTAAATGAAGCTATTATGGCCGGGGCGGACGCCTTTCTCACGGCTGATGTCAAATACCATGATTTCTTAGATGCTTCCGGCCGTATCTTCCTGGCGGATATAGGGCATTATGAAAGTGAGCAATGGATAAAAGACCTTCTTACTGGGAAATTGATTGAAAAATTTCCTACCTTTGCAGTCCTTTCTTCAGGATTGAATACCAACCCTGTTAATTATTTATAACGTTTGATATGGCAAAGACAAAAGGAGAACCTATAGCAACTTCAAAACCTTCGAAGATGGTAAAGAAGCCGGCCGTAAAGGAAACACCCGCACCAAAGGAACCCGAAAAGAAAGAAACCAAAAAGAAGGCAGTGCCGGCAAAGGAAGAAAAACCCGCCCCCAAAGCGCAGCCGAAACAAAAGCCCGAAAGCGGTGATGATAAAGGTGAGGTTTCTATTGAAAAGAGACTTATCGCTTTATACAGCCTGCAGCAGGTTGATTCACAGGTAGACAAGATAAGGATTATCAGGGGTGAGCTGCCATTGGAAGTACAGGACCTTGAGGATGAGATCGCCGGTTTGGAAACCCGTGTTGATAATTACATACTTGAAACTGTTGCTGTTGATAAATCGATAACCGAGAAAAAGACTTTCATCAAGGATTGTCATACCCTGATCAAGAAATATGAAGATCAGCAGATGAATGTCAGGAACAACAGGGAATACGACTCGCTTACAAAAGAAATTGAATTCCAGAATCTTGAGATCCAGCTTGCCGAGAAGCGCATCAAGGAATTCCAGGCTTCTCTCGAACTGAAGAAGGAAGAGATAGACAGGTACCAGAAATTGCTTTCCGACCGTAAGACCGATTTGGAGATTAAGAAGAATGAGCTTGATGATATTATTGCAGAAACCGAAAAGGAAGAGCAGGACCTGATCACGAATTCCGAAAAGAACAGGAAATATATAGAGGAAAGGCTGCTGACAGCTTACACTAGGATCCGTAAAAATGCAAGGAACGGACTGGCCGTGGTACAGATAGAACGCGATGCCTGTGGCGGATGTTTCAATAAAATACCTCCCCAGCATCAGCTCGATATCAGGATGCATAAAAAGATCATTGTTTGTGAATATTGCGGAAGAATCCTTGTTGACGATGAAATTGTGAAAACAGTGCGTTGATGTTCACCCATCATAAAAGACCAAAGGCCCGGTTGAGCAAGATTTTGCTTCTAAGCTGGGCCTTTTTGTTTTCCTCACTTTCTTTATCCGCCCAGTTTCAATATTCCCAGAATTGCCAAAAGGCATACCAGTCGATAATTAATCTGCATTTTGCCGATGCCCGGCAGCTCATTGCGGCCGAAAAAACATCTGACCCTTCAAACCTTGTCCCTGTCTACCTCGAGAACTACATTGATTTCCTTACTCTTTTCATAGGCGAAGAACGGAAGCAGTACGACAGGATAAAACCCTTGTTCCTTGCCAGGATTGAGGTGCTGGAAGAAGGGTATAAAACATCCCCGCTTTTCAATTTCTGCCTGGGAGAGGCTAATCTTCAGCTGGCTTCGGTCGAGATGAAATTCGGTGACTACACCCAGGCTGCTCTGAGGATTCGCAAGGCGCATCATTACTTTACCGAAAATGAAAAGAATTATCCTGATTTTATACCGAATTACATCGGCCTTGGGATCACCCATGTGATCGGAGGCATAGTTCCCGACAGTTATAAGTGGATCGCCAACCTGATGGGGGTGGACGGATCGGTAAGCCAGGGTTTGAGGGAGCTCAGATCGGTGGCCGATTATAGCGGGCCTGATGTCCTTTACAGCCAGTACCGGCCCCAGGCCCTGTTATACCTGGCCATGGTTAGCACAAACCTTACAAAAAACAAAAGCGAAGCCTTGAAGATCTTTGAAATTTTTCAGCAGAACAACAAGCAACAAAGTCCTCTTATTACGTTTGCCACGGCCAACATCCTGATGAAAAACGGTTTGAATGAGCAGGCACTTGACCTTCTAAGGCAAAGGACTCGGGATACCTATTCGTTTTCTTTTTACTACCTTGATTTCATGGAAGGCGTGGCCAGGATGAACAAATTGGATACCTCCGCAATGAGCAATTTCTTGTATTTCACCTATCATTTCAGGGGGATAAATTATGTACAGTCGGCATGGCAGAAAGTAGGCTGGCTGGAGTTCATAAGCGGTGACACCAGCGGGTACGAAAAAGCCATGGCGAAAGTGTTGAACTCAGGAAACGCAGGCGGGGAGGAAGACCGGCAGGCTATTCGTGAAGCCCAGTCAAAACAGTTGCCCAACCTGGTACTGCTGAAGTCAAGACTTCTTTTTGATGGGGGATATTACAGCAGGGCCCTTGACGAATTGCTGAACCGGCCCACAAAAACCTTCCTTTTTACCAAGAAGGATTTTGTGGAATATTCTTACCGTTTGGGCAGGGTCTACCACGAATCGGGGAATCCCGACAAGGCATTGTCCTATTATAAACTTACCATCCAGAGAGGGAAACGCGAGCCCTGGTATTTTGCAGCAGCCTCGGCTCTGCAGATGGGCCTTATTTATGAAAACAGGGGAGACCTGGTAAGGGCCGACAGCGCATACCATGTTTGCCTGGCCTGCAAGCCGGCAGATTATAAAAACAGCCTTAGCCAAAAGGCCAAGGCTGGATTAAACAGGATTAAATCAGGGCGACCTTAGAACCTGAAGCCGATAGTTGTCAGGACTGTACTTGTTGTGAGGGTATTGGTCGATGGAACCATCCCTGCATAATTATAAAGGTAATATTCTTCCTTGGTTTGCGCCCACTGGTAGGTTACATCTGTATAGAAATGTTTGATCCTGTAACCTAGTCCGCCCGAAAGTGTATAACGTGCCCCGCCAATCCCCGACTGGGTGTAAGGATTGCTGTAATAGGCAGCCCCGGCTCTGACCCTGAAGTCGTATATCCTCCATTCGGTACCAACGCGGATATTGCCCCACGACTGAAAGCTGCTTTTAATTTCATTATTTATATCGGAATATGCATAGCCTGATGAATTTAACTTAGCCTGTGAATAGTTCACATATTCATATTCACCGGTGATAAGACCGTAATTCCCGATAATAAATGCCAGGCTGCCTATAGCCCTGAAGGGGGTGCGCATGTAGTAGTAATAATCTCCAACAGGTGAATTCTGGGTATTATTGTTCAGAACTGAGTCGTAATTGGCAGTGGTTGTTGAGTACCAGTGGTCGTACATGTTTGGATACCAGGTGGGAGAGTGAATGGCCACCCCTATACGCATCCAGTTAACAGGGCGGTAGATAACGCCTCCCTTGATAACGAAACCGGTTCCGTGTGTTTCAAGGTGGTAATCATAATACATGGATCTGAAATATGGTATAGAGTCCCCGTTATCCTTCTCGGAGTATGTGGAATTTTCATAATAGCGGATAAAAGGCACGCCGAAGGTCAACCCGAAATATAACTTATCACCTATATTCCCTCCCATAGTGATGTCAAATTCATTGATGGATCCATAGGTTGTAACCTGCTTGGACTGGTAGGCTCCACCGCGGGGCTGGTCACTTGTATATTTTCTTGCAGTGCTGTCGTAATATATCAGCGATGCATCATATGCAGGTCCGATTTCGAAGGGGTAATCTGAAGGACTGCCACCGTATTTGTTTAATTTGTCGGTATAAACATTCAGAATTGAGCTTGAATGATTGGGGCCTGAGATGGAGAATGAAGAATTGAAGTCATTTTCACGGTTCATTCCTATTCCGACATTAAAGTTGAAGAATGAGCCGGTTTTAACAGGAGGTTTGAATGTGAAAACGAAGCCTATGCTCCCCATTCCCACGTTAACCACATTGGTTGTGTTCATCTGGTTTAGATAGTTGGTTCTCACACCTTCAACGGAGGGGGCGATGGTCATTGAGAATTCAGAACCCTGGTATAGGCCTATGCCTGCAGGGTTCACCGAGAGGGCCGAAAAATCTGCACCAACAGCGCCGAAGGCTCCTCCTGTACCCACGAACCTTGCTGTTCCGCTATAATATATTCTTGAGTACCTGAGTAC
>Ga0118677_10001341_pt1 | contig 52511 bp, 39 predicted proteins | sample AliMusrvi5mmetaG_FD_86154 | JGI IMG/M metagenome (GOLD analysis project Ga0118677, IMG submission 86154) | reverse complement strand
ATCTTAAGTTCTTCAATCACAAATGACCGTTTACAACAAGCAGGATACATGTTCTTTTCGGATTATTATCGGAAAGTCAATGGCGTAAATTAAGGAACCGCCGTGTACCGAACGGTACGCACGGTGGTGTGGAAGGACGAAACGGGAAATAATCCCGTTTCTCCTATCCGATTTCTAAAAGTGCCCAGAACAAGACTCGAACTTGCACACCGGAACCGGCACCAGCCCCTCAAGCTGGCGTGTCTACCAATTTCACCATCTGGGCATTTTAATTTTGTGTCTGCAAAACTAAATAAATTCTTAAAACCTACTCTACTAAATACGGAATAATTTCAATGTTAATAAAACATTACACTTAGGTTTTGTTTTCATGCCTGATTATCATTTTTATACATTAGTGATTTCAAGTATGGAAAGTCCTTTATCATCTTGTGCCTAAAAACACGAATGGGAGCTATCCGTTAAGATAGTTCCCATTCACTTTGGATAACCCGAAGGTTTGTCCTTGGTGCCAGACTACGGTTATTGCAACTGGCTGTTTGTTTGGGCTTTTCAGCCTTTACCCCCAGCCTTGAACCATCCGGTTTTGCCTGTTACAGCAAAATCTTCCGGTTGTCCGTTCGATCGATTCTTGCGAATTAATCTTTTCGGACGAAGCCTCAGGTCAGTCATTATGAACTGATCTCGCGATCTGTCTTTTGATGAAAAGCTTCCGGTTATCTTGCGATAATCATCTGCTTCGGCTAATCTTCCGGAACCGAAGTTCCTTCCGATCTTTCGCTTTCCTGAACCAACTTTTTAATGAACTTTTGACAGTCAATTATTGGGTTGATGAACTTTGGGAGCAAGCTCCCGGGTTCAACTTCAGCTCTCTTTGAATGCGGTTCCGAAGATCCGGATGATCAGGTTTTAAATCCGGTTAAGAACTGAATCCCTTCTCCATTCATTTTGAGCAGCCTTTTATCGCTCGTCTGATGTAGTAAAGATACAATGCAGAATGTATATAAGTCAAGCTTTTTGAATGGTTTAAATGAACTGAATATCAATCCGGGTTATAAACAATTGTTCATATCATTTTCCATATAACTTTTTCCATCTGATAAAGGGATTAAAGTTCATAAACATATAATTTTCAGAGTTATTAACAATCAAAGACTCTCTGATTCGTGTCTTCGTTGAACCATTTTTGAGAGATCATGGCATTTGAGGTAATCCAATACTATTTCTACAGGGTTAATTCAGATCAGTTATTTTTCCTTTCAGAGAAAACTGATAAAAAGTAAAACATTCAGGAAGGTGACAATTAAACCAATGAAAAGCATCAATACTGTAGTGGATTTTGTATTGACATAATTGCCCATCACTTCTTTAGAAGAGGTCAGGTATATCTGCAGAAAGATCGTAAAGGGCAGTTGTATACTAAGTACCATTTGAGAGATGATCAGTGCCTTGAATGGACTACCGATAACGAAAATCAATAATAATGCCGTAATTAATGATAAGGCAATTCCCAGGCGACTGTGATTATCCTTCACATCATAAGGTTCGCTAAAAAGGCCTGCAAATATGCTTCCCCCGGCCATACCCGAAGTGATTGAACTGGCTATTCCGGCAAATAACAAAGCAATCGCAAATACGACTCCTGCATGGTTCCCAAGAAGGGGTCCCAACATCGTCTGTGCCTGCTGTAATTCATTTACTTTATCATGATGAACAAAAAATGTAGCTGCAGCCAGTATAATCATGGCGCTATTGATGGCCCAACCCACAAGCATGGAAACCAAAGTATCAACAAACTCGTAGTCCAGCTGTTTTTTTATGACCTCATCATTCTCCAGGTTCCATTGACGGCTTTGTATGATTTCAGAATGAAGAAACAGGTTGTGAGGCATCACTACAGCCCCTAAAACACTCATGACAATCAGTATCGATCCTTCGGGGATAGAGGGTACCACCCATGAAATCCCTGCCTGTACCCAGTCAATATTTACAAGGCTTAGTTCATACAGGAAGGATAAACCAATGATTGATACAAAGGCGATAATTATCTTTTCGATAATGGCATACGAATTGGTGACGAGCATCATGCCGACAAAAAGAACAACCAGAATCGCAGCCGCAGGTATAGGAATACCAAAAAGCATCTGTAAGGCAATGGCACCACCAAGAACTTCAGCAAGCGAAGTGGAAACCGAAGCCACCATGGCCGATCCCAGTATAGTTCTGGAGATCAGGGGGGAGGTATATTTGGTGGCAGCTTCAGACAGACATAGACCTGTTGCAATGCCCAGATGTGCCACGTTATGCTGAAGAATGATCAGCATAATGGTTGACATGGTGACCATCCACAACAAGGTAAACCCAAAATTAGCCCCTGCTGCAATATTCGAAGCCCAGTTTCCCGGATCGATAAAGCCTACAGTAACCAGCAATCCCGGCCCGATATATTTCAGAAATTTGAGGATCCCAAAGGTGGGCTTTTGATCCTTGTTGTCTATATTTTTAAGAAAAGAAAACATATATCTGATGCTCTGAATTACTAGAAATATCTTCCAATTAAAGGATGATCAACAATTTCTTTTTTTAGTTTCAGGGGATCAATAGGCCCTTGTTGGTGATAAACGATCTTTCCACCCGGCTCAATGAGCAAAGTATAGGGTAGGGCGCCTTTCCAGCTGGGATCAACCGCTTCAATCAATTGGTAGATATCGCTTCCTTTGAAGATATAATTCTTATTCGAAGCTTCCTGTCCCTTTAAAAATGCAAGCACTTTTTCCTTCCGTTCTGGTTTATCTGTACTAAGTGAAATAAATTCAAAATCACGTCCCCTGTACATTCGGTCTATGGTAATAAAATCAGGGAACTCCATAGTGCAGGGACCACACCATGTGGCCCAAACGTTGATTAGCCGCAGCTTCTGACCTTTATTCTGAATCAATTCTTTTATCCCATCTGTTGACAGTTCCTCCAAGGGCACCGGCAATGCCGCCCATTTCTTGTATAATTGATCTGTGTATTCTTTTTTCCATGACCATTTCATTGAACATCCAAAAACCTTTGTAGTTGCCGGATTTGGATTCCCTCCTGCTAAAACGGCATCAATCGCATTATGTAGATCTTCGCCCTTACCAGTGCCGGGTTTCTCTGATGCATCAATCCGTCCCTCGTACTTCAATTTCCTTTCTGAATCAAAAACAAAAGCATGCGGTGTAGCTACCGGTCCGTAAGCCAGTGCTGTTTTTTGATCGCCTCCGTCAAATAAGTAAGGGAAATTAAAATTTTTATCCCGATAACGTATAATCATCTCGTCATAAGTATCGCTCAGATCGGTGTAACCCAATTCCGCCAGGTTAAGTGCCTGGGTGTTATTCGATGAAATCACCACGACTTCGACCCCTTTTGATTTGTAATCCTTGGTAACAGCAATGATACGGTCTTCATAAGTCTGGGCTGTGGGGCAATGATTTGCACTGAAAATCACCACCAGGACTTTAGCCTTCGAAAATGTCTTTAAACTGTACATTTTACCATCGGTTCCCTTCAGGTTAAAGTCCGGAGCCTTACTGCCTATTGCCAGTGTGACCGGTTCTTCATGTGCAGTTTGAGCCATTATACAAATGGACAAACTAAATAATGCCAGGGTGAAAATCAAGTGAGTAATTCTCATGGTTTTGGTTTTATCAGGTTGAAGATAAAAGCTATTTTCAGTAAAAACTTAGTTGGGTTGTCCTATGCCGGATTCTGATTTCTTCTGTCGGGTCTTCCTCCGGATGAAAAATTCCGCTTCCCCTGCGGACGTCCACCCTTTCGTGGCGCACGAACTTTATAAACCGGACCTTCTCCCAGCTCAGGAGGTACAGGAATTTTCAGCACTTCCATCTCAATAAGCTTTTCAATCCGATCAAATTTCTCCATGTCTTGCTCATTAATCAGACTGATAGCAATACCGGTTTTATCAGCTCGGGCTGTACGTCCTACACGATGCACGTAATCTTCAGCAGATCCGGGCACATCAAAATTGATGATCAGGTTAATGTCTTTAATATCGATTCCACGGCTTAATACATCGGTTGCCACTAAAACCCGGGTACGTTTGGAGCGGAAACGCATTACCACATCTTCGCGTTCTTTCTGTTCCAGATCCGACGAAATCCCTTCGACAACATTTCCAGCCCTTCTGAGGCTTTTAACGATATCATTCACCTTCCGTTTAGTCGAACTGAAGACCAGTATGCTGTCCAGATCAGGTTTATTTGATATAAGGCTGTTGATTACCGGTATCTTTTGGTTTTCATGAACCACATAGGCTGCCTGTAATACTCCTTCTGCAGGTTTGGAAAATGCAGTATTAAACTCAACAGGATTCTTCAATATTTTTGCAGCCAGTTCCCTGATTTTCTGCGGCATAGTGGCCGAGAACATCAATGTCTGCCTTTCATCCGGAACGTAACTCAAAATACGCATAATGTCGTCGTAGAAACCAATATCGAGCATCCGGTCGGCTTCATCCAGCACCAGATGTTTTATTTTATCAAACTTTACATATCCCAGATTCAGATGCGAAATCAGTTTCCCCGGTGTAGCCACAATGATGTTGGTCCCTTTGGTCAGGGCCTTGCTTTCAGCATCCCAGTCCGAACCATCCCGTCCGCCATATACCGTCACCGAATTGATATTCAGGAAATATGAGAACCCCTGTATTTGCTGGTTAATCTGAATGGCCAGCTCACGGGTAGGCACAATGATCAGAGTACTTAAATCGTGATTATCCTGGGTTGAGAGGTGGTCCAGTATGGGCAGCATAAATGCAGCCGTTTTCCCTGTGCCGGTCTGTGCGCATGCCAGGATGTCTTTGCCTTCTAAAATGGGTGGTATTGTAAGCTCTTGAATTTCAGAAACTTTTTCGTAATCCATGTACGAAATTGCTTCAAGTATTTTTTCGTTTAAACCTAGTTCATCAAATCTCATAGACTTTTATTATGTATTAATTCATTACCTGTCTGCTACTTCATCAGCGAAAAAACAGGAATTGTTCTTCAATTCGTTTCCTTAGGCTTAAACAAATGAGTCTTTTCGCATCCTGAATGGCCGGAATAGCGTACCGCATTTTTAACAAGATTCACAAAAGTACAAAAACTTTATCAAAAATGGCTTTCGAATCCCTGTTACTGACCGGATTATCATGAATACATTCACTCAAAAACAGGATACCTGCCGGATTGTAATTATTTTGAAGTTTCATTCGGGAAAAAGGTTTTCAATTTGTATTTTCGTGCCGTTAAAAAATAAAGCTATTTACAGCTAAAACTAAAAAATGATTTGATATGGGCAGAGCGTATGAATACCGTAAAGCAACGAAAGAAAAACGTTGGGATAAAATGTCCCGTACATTTCCAAAATTAGGAAAAGCAATTACTGTTGCAGCGCGGGAAGGTGTGCCTGATCCGGATATGAATTCCAAACTTCGCACGGCCATTCAAAATGCCAAGGCGCAAAACATGCCCAAAGACAATATTGATGCGGCCATCAAAAGAGCCTCAGGCAAAGATGCCGAGAACTTTGTGGAAATCAATTACGAAGGCAAGGGTCCGCATGGAGCCTTAATCTTTGTCGAATGTGCAACCGACAATCCTACCCGTACCGTAGCCAATGTGAAAATGTATTTCAATAAAGCCGGCGGAGTGATGGTGCCAACAGGTTCGCTCGAATTTATGTTTTCGCGCAAGGCTGTCTTCGAATTCAAGAAGAAAGAGGGTATGAATGTAGAAGACCTGGAGTTGGAACTCATTGATGCCGGTCTGGAAGAAATTGAGGAAGATGATGGAGTCATTTATTGCTATGCCGACTACACCACTTTCGGATCGATGTCTGTTGCCCTTGAAAACCTGAAAATTGAAGTAACAAAGGCTGACTTACAACGCTTCCCAAGTACGCCGGTTGAATTTACCAACGAACAATTGGCCGACATCGAAAAGCTGATCGACAAGCTGGAAGATGATGATGACGTGCAATCTGTCTTTACCAACATTGGCTGATTCCGTTTTAAAAATCGTTTAAGATCCGATCAATCATTTATCATTCCTGAAACGAAGGACTGATTCATACAGGTTCGCCGGTTAATTTTTGCTGAAAAACAAAATTAACCGGCGAACTTTATTATTTTTATGTCACGAATCAGGCTTTAACTCCTGAACACGATCAAAACGTCACCCATGAGTAAACGCGAACTCCGAAAATATCTGAAGGAATTAACCAAAGAGCAGTTGGAAGATCAGATTATTGATTTATACAACCGCTTCAAGGATGTCAAAGAGTATTACGATTTCGCGTTTAATCCCAGGGAAAACGAATTAATGGAGCAATGCCGGTTTCAGATCAGTAAGGAATACTATCCGGTTGGCAGCCGGAAAGCAAAGATGAGAAGGTCTGTCGCCCAGAAGTGGATCAAAAAGCTGATTCTGTTCGATGCGGATGCGTCATTGCTTGCCGACGTGATGTTTTTCAATATCGAGATTGCACAAACCTTTTCCGGAGAACACTTTGTTCGCCAGGAATCCTTTTATACCAGTCTTTACAAATCGTACGACGAGGCGTTGAGGTTTGTCTCAGAAAAGGGCATCCTCACCGAATTCAGGGGACGCATCGAAAAGATCGCGGGTGATGCCATCGATCAGAAATGGCCCAACCGAAAGGCCTTTGAAGACCTGGCAGATCTTTATTTACAGTAAAGAACTGGTATATTTTGCATTTCATCTGCATATTTATCTTAATTCCTAAGATTCCACGAAAGGAACGTTTCTGCTTTTCAGTCTCCTGTTTTACAAAAGAGCTGCTAAAGGCTTATTTCATTCGAATCAAATCCGGATTATTTTCGATTGTTGATTGAAATTCTAAATCAGCTATAAATCGCAGTTTGTATGAATAGTTCAATGTTACGCCCTAATACCCATTCGGGGAAATAAATGAAATCAGCCAGTATCCGTTTCCCTTACCCGATATAAACCCCTGCTACCATTTTCTGTATATTTGAAAGGTTATCGTTTAGTCTGAACATCTTTTTTGTAAGTCAACATACAGAAACCTTACAGAAACCTTACAGAAAACATATATAAACTAAAACGGGTTCATATAGTGTTCCCCGGACATTCCCCATTCGGTTTGATTTCAAATCGACTGTTCTTCCATTTAACATTTGAATCATTAGTGAAAATTCTCAGGATTCAAAACCTTCACGCGAAGGTGTGAAATTGAAGTAAAAAGAATGGTTTCACTTCCTGTTTTTATGGAAAGTTGCATTCCTCAATTTTAAAGGACTTGTTTATGTTCTTTTTTTGAGAAACATTGCACTTCTTGAATAGGGCCAGGATTGGGAGTGTTTGATCGTTTGGATTCCTTTACTTATTTTTTTTGTAGAGTGTTTTTGAAGACAGATTGTAGTGCAACCCGAAAGAGATTCGTGCTCCACTTCCACTACTAAAAGCCAGCATGGGTTCGATTGAAATATTTTCGTTTATGAGCAGGTATCCGGAAAAAAAGAGATTCCCTTCTTCCTGATTAAGATAAATGAGGCCAATGTGTATATTTGTTCCATTTCGCTGTCCTAATCCTGACCCAATTCCATATTCCTGAAAAAAGCCGGGAAAGGGTGAGATAAATTGGTCGGCCAGATGGTAATCAAGATAAATAATTCTTTGCGGACCAAACCGAAGGTATAACTGTGGAAAGATTGTCGTTGTATTTAATCCAGTTGTTAAATCAGCTGCTATATCGGCATTATTTGAGCTTTTGGGATAGATTAAATTGCCAACATGAACTCCACCCCCAATTCCAGCCCAGTTAGCATCAATTTTAAGATAAGGATTTACTCCGTAAAGAAAGGTTTTTGTTTCTAATCCACTTGACTGTACTATTTCCCTATTTTGCCCCAGATACAGATTCAATCCGTAATTGGTTGAGTATTTTCTATCCGGATATTCATCCCTGACAGAGTATCCCGCACCGCCAATCATGAATTTTTGTTTAAAGTATTCAGTTTGATATTGAGCGCATCCTTCGCTTGATGTACCGGTTTGTATGGTCAATGAATTTTTAAAGCTGCCGCCTGTTAATCCGAAACTAAATCTATTTGTTCGGATGATTTGTGTTGAATCACCCCAGGTTTGCGGGATGGTCTGACTGGTAATGATCAATGGAAGAATCAGCAAACCGGCATAAATCATTCTTGTCCGTGAGGATGCAATTTCCCGGAGAATCCACGTGAAGATAATAAAGCCAGAAATAAAGAAGGTCAGGACGATGGTTAGTAGTTCGGCTTGTGTGAACCACTCACGCAATGCCAATATCAGCATAGCTTCAAGAATAAACAGGAACAAGCCGTATTTTACTCCGATTCTTGTCGGTTTAAGGTTGGGTTGGACGTGCGAGCCTACATTCTTTTCACGATAATAGAGAATCATCGACAACAGGAGCAGGACAAACAACATAAACCATTGGATCTGATTAAATGGGCCAATCATCTCACCTCCTGTTGTATGTGCCTGAATGTCCCTGAAAAACTCAGTCAGGAACCGCGAGAAGCAGAACAGCAGGATAGAGAAAGCAAATAAGTTACCGCTTGCCATCCAGTATTTTATAGATTTAAAAACAAGATAGGCTACCAGGAATGCCCCTGCCGCTTCATAGAGTTGTACCGGATGAACAGGTAATGAAAGCAGATCGTGGTTACTGATCAGTCCTGATTCGTAATGTGAAAAATATGGAAGTGAATTTACCGGATATTGCACTCCCCAAGGCAGATTGGTAGGTTTTCCATAGCAACAGCCGTTTAAGAAACAACCGATTTTCTGTATGCCAAAGCTTACCGGAACAATGATTGCAAAAGCATCAAGCAGATTGTGCCTGATCCTTAAGATGTACTTACCTGTCAGAATGGCGATGACTCCAAATACGATTCCGCCCAAAAGGTTTTTATCGGATGTGGGGATTAAGGTAAGTTGGTTGATCATCTTTAGCCATTCTTCCCTGTTGCAGGCAAATAGTTTTGTACCGGCAATGAAGCTGACTCGGCAGAATATGAGCAGGAGCACCCATGGAATGATTGGAATCTTTCTTTGGTATCCTTCCCATAATAGCATTACAAATGCAAAGAAGAATGCCAGTGAATAAAACACTGTAAAGTAAATGCTGTTGCCTGAAGAGTTAATAAGCATGGCAGCGTTCATTTAAAGGATTTTAGCTTAAATAAATATAGGAAATTTATTTCAATAAATCATTGAAAGTGAATGTGTTTTTATCTTCAGGAAAATGGAATGTTCATAAAAGAGTCCACTCAGGAGAATGTTTTTCTTGACGAAAAGACACCAAGCTCCAGGTTATATGAAAGCTTATTTGGTGATATTTGGTGTATTTGTGGCAAGAAAAATATTTTCCGGTCTGAGATTCCAAATGAGATTCAAATTATTTGACTCTTTATTATTTGTATATCTTTGGGCGAGTATATAAATCAATCATCCATGAAAAATTGTCTTTTCTTATTCCTGGTGCTATCATCCTTATTTATAGCGAATCAGGCAGTTTCGCAATCGAACAAAGCCTTACCTCTGCAACAGAAATACCTCAGTTCGTATGAGAATAAAACATTATCAGGGAATGAACTTCCTGTTTTAATGCCCTATAACCGTTGGATTGATCCTGCCGGTGAGCAGCTTTATTTTGGCGACAAGGAAATTGAAAATCATGCACTCGATTGCTCCATATCTCCTGATGGGAAATGGGTCGCAGTTGAAGGCCGGTATTCGGTGGTGATCATTGATCCCGTAAGCAGAAAGATCGTCAACCGTTTCCTTCTAAAGAGTCATTTTGCAACCGGTAACGTAATGAATACCTTTTCAGGAATCACCTGGCGCAAGACTGGAAAAGAATATGAAATCTATTGGAGTGCTTCAGGGGCGGAAGGAAAATCATATGTTTTTCAGGGTGGATGGAATGGAAAGAAAATTTCGGTTCTGGATACCTTTACGTTTGAAGCAGTCAAGCCAGCTGTATCGGCTTTGCCCAATGAACTGCTGGTTGTGTTAGAATCTGGCAACCCTATGCTATATGTAGTTTTAAACGGTAATAATACCATTGAAAAGCTGGATGTGAAAACCGGTAAAGCGATTTGGTCGAAACCGACAGGTATAGCACCCTTTGGGATTACGTCAGCCAACGGAAAACTATATGTCACCAACTGGGCGGGTTCTGTTCCTGATAAAGGGGATATGGATGTGGCAGGTGTTCCATGGGGAAGCGCTAAAGTTGATCCCGGAACGGGGGCTACGCGTGAAGGAACTGTATCGGTTTATAATCCTGCTTCGGGAGATCTCCTTAAAACCATTGAAGTTGGATTGCACCCCAACGATATTATCGCAAGCCCTAATGGGAAATTTGTCTACCTGGCCAATGCGAACAGCGATCGGGTTTCGGTGATTAATACAGAAACCGACCGGGTGGAAGAACAGATTTCAGTTCGGTTATCGCAGGAGAAAAATACGTATTTTGGAGATTCTCCCAATGGATTGGGAATCACAAGCGATGGGAAAACACTTTATGTCGCCAACGGAATGGATAACGCCCTGGCAGTGGTACAACTAGGAAAGACCGCTTCATCGGCTTCTTCTGAAGAAGTAAGTAAGGTTACCGGATTTATTCCAACTGGGGCTTATCCCGGCAGTGTTGCCGTTTACCGTGACAGTATGCTGTTCGTGGCCAATATAGAAGCTGAAGGAGCACGTATTCAGACGGTATCGGAAACAACCGGCAAACCTTCTTATACGGCTCATCGTATGATGGCTTCTGTTTCGGTGATTCCCGTGCCGGGAGGGAGGCAACTGAAATCCTACACTCAGAAAGTGGAAAAGATCAACCAGATATTCAGGTTGGCAGTGACTGAACGGATGCCCCGGATTAATACAGAGCCGGTTCCAGTTCCGGTAAGGATAGGTGAACCCTCGGTGTTTAAACATGTTCTTTACATCATCAAGGAAAACCGTACCTATGACCAGGTTCTGGGTGATAAGCTTAAGGGTGACGGAGATTCGAGTCTTTGCATATTTGGGAAAAAAGTCACCCCCAATATGCATAAGCTTTGCGATGAATTTCAATTGATGGACAACTATTATGCTTCCGGAAAAAGTTCTGCCGAGGGCCATCAATGGACTGATATGGCCATGGTTACTGATTATGTCGAGAAGAATGTAAGGGCCTGGTTCAGGAGTTATCCTCATGTTCAGGAGGATGCACTGGTTTATGCTCCAACGGGTTTTATATGGGGAAATGCCCTGAATCATGGAAAGAATGTAAGAATATATGGGGAGGCTTGTATACCTGCGTATGATAAAACCTATACCTGGACTTCCATATACAATGATTTCAAAAAAGGGGAGCCCTTCCATTTTGTCAATCATACTACAATTAAACCTGTTGAACAGATCCTGAGTACCAGTTATCCGGGATACGATAATCACCTGATTCCGGATGTCCTGCGGGCAAAGACCTTTATTGAAGAACTGAACGGATACGACAAAATGGAGGGAGATCAGTTGCCCGAATTGATGGTGATGGCCCTTCCGAATGATCATACCGGTGGAACACGTCCAGGGCTGCCTACTCCACGGGCCATGGTGGCTGATAATGATGTTGCGTTAGGACAAATTATCGAGGCCATAAGCAAGAGCCGTTTCTGGAAGAATACGGTGGTTTTTATTACTGAAGACGATTCGCAGGACGGATGGGATCATGTTTCGGCCTACCGGACGGTGGGTATGGTAGTGAGCCCTTATTCGAAACTTAAAAAGACCGTTCATACCAATTACAACCAGGTTTCATTGGTGCGCACCATCGAACAGATACTGGGAATTCCTCCAATGAATATCAGTGATGCAACAGCTATGCCTATGTTCGATTGTTTCTCGGCTACTCCTGATTATACGCCTTTTCAATCGTTATCGAACCAGATACCATTGGACGAGATGAATAAAGAACTCCCCCAACTGAAAGGCACAGCGCTTCATTATGCAAAGAAAAGCCTTGAGCCTCAATTCGATCATATCGACACGGGTAATGATGAACTCTTTAACCGGATCATCTGGTATGCCATGAAGGGCAAAGAGCAATTCCCGAACATGTACAGCGGAAAAGATGAGGATGATAAGAAATAAGGGGAGATACAAGGGTTGAAGTACTCTTCTAACCGTCGGCTAAAGCCAACAATCGAAGTGTTATCCCTTCCCGATAGCCATTAGAACGACATGACGGGTATTGCTTCTAGCTTTTTATACACATGATCGAAGCGTCATCCTGAACTTGTTTCAGGATCCCCAATAATAGAAGAGGGTGCCGAAATAAATTTGGCATGACTGACTATTAGAGGAAATGGCGTGGAAATAATCATTATAACTGCATGGGAGGCATAACGGGTTAACAAAAATCCTAATATTGATTTGATAATTAATCAAGAAAAACCCGTCTAAAAGTATAAAGAACTCGTCCGAACATCGTAACTTGGTATTCATAATTTATAAGGTATAAAATCTAAAGATGGTCTGTTTTCATGACCGAATTCATGAAAAGCATAAGGTGACTTTCTTTACATTGGAGCCGGAATTCTTTCCAGTTTAAAACAGAATTATGAGACTGATTCTCCAGAATATAAAGGAACTTGTTCAGGTTGATCCCAAAGGCAGGTTATGGGTTGCCGGAAAATCGATGGCAGAGGTTCAAACCCTAAAGAATGCATTCCTGATTATTCAGGATGAGCAGATTAAAGACTATGGACTCATGGAAAACCTCAGTCCAGCCGAATTTGAGACTGACGATGTCATGATGGAAATTGATTGTTCGGGTAAGATGGTTTTTCCCAGTTACTGCGATTCGCACACCCACCTTGTTTTTGCTGCCACCCGTGAGCATGAGTTCGTTGATCGTCTGAAAGGGCTGACCTATGAAGAAATGGCCATGAATGGAGGGGGTATCCTGAATTCGGCTATTCTTTTACAGGAAATGTCGGAGGATGAGTTGTTTGATCAGGCGATGGGAAGGCTCGAAGAAATTGCCATGTTGGGTACCGGCGCTGTTGAAATAAAGAGCGGATATGGACTGACCACGGAATCGGAATTAAAAATGTTAAGGGTGATTCGGCGTATGAAGCAACATTCGCCCATGATGATTAAATCAACATTCCTGGCACATGCTTTTCCACTTAATTTCAGGAATAAGCGTAAGGAATATATGAGTTTGCTGATCAATGAGATGCTTCCCTTGATTGCGGCAGACGAACTGGCAGATTATGTGGATGTGTTCTGTGACCGGGGATTTTTTACGATGGAGGAAACCGAAAAAATCATGAAGGCTGGCATCAAACTGAGAATGCAGGTGAAAGTCCATGCCAACGAACTGGCCAATTCCGGAGGTGTTCAGGTAGGTATCAAATACAATGCAGTATCGGCCGATCATTTGGAATTTGTTGAAGATGAAGAAATATCGGCCTTGCTGGGAAGCGAAACTATGCCGACCGTATTGCCGGGTGCAGCATTTTTCCTGGATATGAAACTGGCCCCTGTACGCAGGATGATTGAGGCCGGATTGCCTGTAGCCCTGGCATCCGATTATAATCCGGGTACATCTCCTTCTGGAAATATGAATTTTATTCAGACGCTTGGCTGTTTGAAATACGGGATGACGCCAGAAGAAACCATACATGCGACCACCATTAATTCAGCTTATGCCATGGGTATCAGCAAAAGCTACGGTAGTATTGCCCGTGGGAAAGTAGCCAACCTGTTTATCACAAAAGAAATATCATCGTATGCTGTTATTCCGTATTCGTTTGGTTCAAACCTGATTGAAACCATTATCCTTAATGGCGAAATACAGGGAATAGCGGATTTTGAACTTTGAACTATTTTAAACAAAACTATACTATCTCAAACATACTATGAAACAACTAATTGAATGTGTGCCGAATTTTTCGGAGGGGAGAGATGAAAAAATAATCCGGCAAATTACGGATGCGATTGTCAGGATAGAGGGTATAAAACTCCTGAATATTGATCCAGGCAAGGCCACTAACCGAACGGTGGTGACTTTTGTTGGCGAGCCGGAACAGGTGATAGAGGCTGCTTTACAGGGTGCTAAAATGGCTGCACAGCTCATCGATATGAGTAAACACAGAGGTGAGCATCCGCGCTTTGGGGCAACCGATGTTTGTCCGCTAATTCCGATTGCAAATATAACGATGGAAGAGACGGTGGTTTATGCAAGCAAATTGGCAAAAAGAATAGGAGAGGAGCTCGGAATTTCAGTTTACTGCTATGAGTTTGCTGCTGCCAGTCAAAGTCGTATGAGTTTGGCAAACTGCCGGTCGGGAGAATATGAAGGCCTTAAAGAAAAACTGACTCAACCTGACTGGAAACCTGATTTTGGTCCCGCAGTATTTAATGAACGTTCAGGCGCAACGGCAGTTGGAGCACGTAATTTTCTGATTGCTTACAATGTCAACCTGAATACTACTTCGGTACGCAGGGCCAATTCAATCGCATTCGACGTTCGGGAGGCTGGTCGTGTGGTTCGTGAAGGTGATCCGGTGACTGGAAAGATTGTGAACGACGAAAACGGGGAACCAATGCGGATACCGGGAACGCTCCGTAAAGTGCGTGCCATTGGCTGGTATATCCAGGAATACGGCATTGCACAGATTTCGATGAACCTGACCGATATAACAGTCACTTCCATGCATCAGGCATTCAATGAGGTGGTTGAGAAAGCCCACGATCGGGGAATACGGGTGACGGGATCTGAACTGATCGGAGTCATACCATTGCAGGCCATGCTCGATGCCGGAAAGTACTTTCTTAAGAAACAGCAACGTTCGATGGGTATACCTGACGAAGAGATCATAAAAATCGCCGTCAGGTCACTAGGATTGAATGAGCTTACACCGTTTGATCCGAAGAAACGGATTATCGAATACCTCATTGATGAACAGCAAAATAAACTGGCTGATCTGTCTTTATCAGGATTCTCCAATGAAACCTTATCCGAATCCCCGGCACCAGGCGGAGGTTCTGTAGCGGCTTACGTTGGTGCATTGGGAGCAGCCTTGGGAACCATGGTTGCGAATCTTTCGGCACATAAACGGGGTTGGGACGATCAGTGGGAAGAATTCTCGGATTGGGCTGAAAAAGGCAAAAAGGCACATGACCGGTTACTGACCCTGGTAGATGAAGACACCGCCTCTTTCAATGCGATTATGGATGCATTCAGTCTTCCAAAAAATAACGATCAGGAGAAAAAGAATCGTTCGGCAGCCATTCAGACCGCTACAAAAAAGGCTATCGAAGTGCCGTTCGAGGTGATGCAGACGGCTTATCAATCGCTTGAAGTGATAAGGGCAATGGCTGAAATTGGAAATCCCAATTCACTTTCGGATGCGGGAGTGGGGGCCTTGTGTGCCCGAACTGCAGTATACGGAGCTTACCTGAATGTGCGGATCAATGCTGCCGGGCTTACGGATAAAGCTTTTGCCGGGGAAATACTGAATAAAGCTGCAAAACTTCTTCAGGAAACAAAAGACAAAGAAGAAGAAATACTGAAACTGGTGGAATCTAAAATCTGATCATATTAACATGATGTCACAAACGCCCGTACCTCCTTATTATGCCGTAATATTCACCTCTGTTCGCACAGAGGGTGGTGATGGATATTCAGAAATGTCGGATAAGATGGTTGAAATGGCTCAGGAGCAGGAGGGTTTCCTGGGAATGGAATCTGCCAGGAACGAGATCGGCATTACTGTATCCTACTGGCGTGATTTAGATTCAATCCGCAAATGGCGTGATAACGCAGACCATACCTTTGCCCGTGAGAAAGGACGGAAAGAATGGTATAAATCTTTCAAAACCCGCATTGCCAGAGTGGAGCGGGATTACGGGTTTGAACGGGAATAAGTTATTATTTTACGATCCGTTCTTTAATTGTTGCCCAATTGTAGGTACTGACAAAACTTTCGGGAAGTATTTCTGCTATCCTTTTCAAAAACGAATAAGGCATAGCGAATGAAAGCAAATCAGATGGCATCCTTGTACGTGCGGAGATGTCGAAAAGGCCCATAACCGCTTTCTCATTCTTTTTTCTGGCCAGCTTTAATGGGAGAGTTACCAAGGCCATGCAGGCCGAAGCAAAAGGCGCCAGCACACGATCCATGCTTCCGGGAGCATCATAATGCGATAAAAAGACAAGAGCACTCAACTGGTCTGGATTTACAAAAAACAAAGCTGTTTCGGGTTCTTCATGCGGTAAAAAATCTTCCAGTGGTTTAATAACCAGGTAGTGCTTTTCAGGTTTTACCGGAAGGATATTGTCAATTAATGTCTTCGCAAGGCCTGGATTTTGTATAAATCGTTCACAGGGTCTCCAGAAATCATCCTTGTTTGAAAGGAAATATTCAATTCCTTCAAAAATTGTATCCTGAAAGCCCAGGTAAAAAGCTGAACATGGCCATCCGGTTGATTCTTCGGCGAAAACAAGTGGGATTCCGGTGGATGCCTTCAGAATGAGTGGAACAATACAACCACTTCCTTTCTTCTTTAATTCAATTGCATTTAGAGGTTTTTCGTCACTGAAATAGATACCGCAGAGTTTGTGTTTCTCCAGCTTAAGTACTTCAGTGAAGGCTAATGAGATGTCAGTTGTAGTCATCAATATATTTATGAGTTCGAAATCAAAAGTCATAAAAAGAATTGAAATGACCATACAAAAAGGTTTACAAAATCAGAGAATTATAATGGGATGGTCGAGATGCCAGAATTATTACTAAGTCCCCCACATTCTTAAAACCGAACTTCAAAATAAATAACTCGGTTATGCAACTTCGATAATGTCAGGTAAAATAGGCCATTGTAAATATTTGAATTATTGGATGTTGCAATTTGTTATATAGTAGATTCTATTCTTTCGAAATGCAGTCACTGGATCAGTAGTCATAAAAAAGCCGCTCTCTTATCGAAAACGGCCTTTGTCTATCATATAAAATCTGAAATTTATACGACATAGGTTGAAGATGCTGTATCACCTCCTCTGCCGGTCCAATTGGTGTGGAAAAACTTACCGCGAGGCTGATCAATACGTTCGTAGGTATGGGCTCCAAAATAGTCACGTTGGGCCTGCAACAAATTGGCAGGTAATCGTTCGCTGCGGATGCCATCGAAATAACATAGCGCTGAAGTTAGTGCTGGAACCGGAATTCCATTGGTCAGTGCAGTGGCGCACACACGACGCCATCCGGCTTGTGCTTTCTCAATAATTTCCTTGAAGTGCGGTGCGAGCAACAAGTTTTGCAGATTGGGATTTATATCGAAAGCCTTTTTAATGTCGGCTAAGAATACAGAACGGATAATACAACCACCTCGCCACATAAGGGCAATGCCGCCATAGTTGAGGTTCCATCCGTATTCTTTGGCAGCCTCCATCATTAAGTTGTAGCCTTGAGCATAAGAAATGATTTTAGCGCCGAACAAGGCATCTTTTAGGTCCGAAATCATTTGAGCTCTATCAATGGTTTTATCTACTTCAGGTCCGTTAAGTATTTTGGAAGCTTCAACTCGCATATCTTTTTGAGCTGATAAACAACGTGCGAATACCGATTCTCCTATAAGAGTTAACGGGATTCCAAGGTCAAGAGCAGAAACTGCAGTCCATTTTCCGGTACCTTTTTGTCCGGCAGTATCCAGGATTTTTTCCACTAATGCGTCACCCTTTTCGTCTTTGAAACCCAGAATATCACGGGTAATTTCAATCAGGTAGGAATCCAGATCTCCTTTGTTCCATGTTTCAAAAACATCATGCATTTCATCGGCGCTTAGGCCAAGCATTTCTTTCATTAGTTGATAGGCTTCACAGATGATCTGCATATCGCCATATTCGATACCGTTGTGCACCATTTTCACAAAGTGACCTGCGCCACCTTCACCTACCCAATCGCAGCAAGGTGTGCCGTCTTCCACTTTAGCTGCCACTGCCTGAAAGATTTCTTTTACGGCAGGCCATGCAGCAGGTGATCCGCCTGGCATCATCGATGGTCCAAGTAAGGCACCTTCTTCTCCTCCGGAAACGCCGGTCCCGATGTAGAGTAATCCTTTGCTTTCAACATATTTGGCACGACGGATCGTATCAGGGAAATAGGAGTTTCCACCATCAATGATGATGTCGCCAGCTTCCAGATGTGGAATAATCTGTTCGATGAAATCATCTACGGGTTGTCCTGCTTTTACTAGCATCATCACCTTGCGGGGGCGTATGAGTGAAGCACACAGTTCTTCAATGGAATGGGTACCAATGAAGTTTTTTCCTGCACCCCTACCAGCCATAAACTCATCAACACGTGCAACGGTTCGGTTGAAAACTGCAACAGTAAAGCCTTTGCTTTCCATGTTCAATACCAGGTTTTCGCCCATGACAGCTAATCCAATCAGTCCAATGTCTGCTAATTTTTTCATTTGTTGTTATTTATTATTTTTTAGTTTTCGCTAATGTTTACACTTCTATTTTATTTGGAATCCAAATGTTCTTAATGTTTTAATAGATTTTAGATTTACATTTTTTGCATGTATGGTGTATACCGGATATTCCCTTCGGACAGGATAGTCACCACGGAGCTTTTCAAATTGTTCCGGATTTATGTGAAGGGCACCATCATCGGTTCGAATGTCATAAGTGGACAGGACTGCTTTTCCAAGAATTTCTTCTTCTGTATGATCCAAACCGTCCAATTCAATAGTTGTATTCTCTGGCAGTTCCACCTGTTGAGCATGCCAATGGTCAATTCCAAGACCAAAAAAGCGGCTTACTGCCTGAATGCTCATGCTTGTACCATTGGCTTTGCCATCTTTAGAATAACCGGCTATATGGGGTGTCGCGAGATCAACTAAATTCAGAAGTTCGTTATCAATATCTGGTTCGTTTTCCCAGCAATCAACTACTAATCCGGAGATCAGACCGTCCTTTAAAGCTGACTTTGCTGATAGTGTATCAAGTACTTCTCCACGACATGAATTGATTACAATAGGTTTACGTTCCAATGCTTTAAAAAAATGGGTGTTTGCCAAATGATAGGTTGAATCTATGCCCTTTAAATTTAAAGGAACATGTAGGGTAATGAAATCGGCTTCTTGCATGATTTTGCTTAGGCAGCAAAACTGTTCAGTTCCTTCAGCACGCTCACGGGGAGGGTCATTCAGCAAAACCTTCATCCCTAGTAACTTGCAAACATGTGCCACTTTGGAGCCCACCTGTCCGACACCAACAACTCCAATGGTTTTTCCTTTGAGGTGGAATCCTTTCTTCTGGGCCAATACAAAGAGGGCCGAGGCAATGTATTGTTCTACTGATTTACTATTGCATCCGGGGGCATTGGTCCATTGAATGCCAGCTTTGGCGCAATAGTCGGTATCAATATGGTCATACCCTATGGTTGCTGTGGCAATAAATTTCACAGATGAACCTTCCAGCAAGTGCTGGTTGCAAATGGTTCGGGTTCGGGTAATAATTGCATCCGCATCCACTACTATTTCTGGTGTAGTTTTTGGTCCTGAAAGGTAAACTACTTCACCAAACGGTTCCAGCACTCCCTTTATGTAGGGTATTTTATCGTCGATAATAAACTTCATAGTTCAAAGTTTCAAGTTCAAAGTTTCAAGGTTTAAAGTTCAGATTGAATTTGATGATTTGCAATCTTAACTACAAAAAGTAGTATTCCAACTTTCTTATTTCTAGTTCCTTATTCCTTGTTTACTAATTTCTTTGTTTTATTTTTTGATTGACTGTAATACTCTTTCACGATCTCCTCCATTACCCAACTGGTTCTGGATGCAGAATATCCTGTGCTGACGCATTCTCCTTCACTAAGTAAGGACTGAACGACTTGACTGATTAAAAGATGTTGAATGTTTTCAGGATTTTGGAAACTGAAACTTATTGTTCCATCAGCAGATGTCAGCTTAACATCACCATGCTGAAAACTGGAAAAACTGAGTTTCCCTTTTGTACCTGTAATTTCGATGATGTCTTCTTCATTTCCTTTAGGAACAACGAAACACCAGCTTCCAGTTCCGATCACTCCTGCTCCAAACGCAAATGTAGCTGAAACAGTATCTTCTGCCGCATAATATCCTGCAAGATTATGAGCTAGGCCATGAACTTCCGTTATAGGTCCGAATATATAATCCATATAGTCGAACTGATGGGAAGCCAGGTCATAAAAATATCCACCACCTGCAATTTTAGGATTTACATGCCAGGTTTGCTGATCAGGATACTGATCTTTATCCCCGGACGATTTATACAAACGGATATTAACCATTAATGGTCTACCAATGATTCCGTTGTCAATGAGCTCTTTCACTTTCAGGAACGCAGTAAGGGTACGACGGTAATAAGCAACAAACAAAGGCATTCCGGTTTCCTGCGAAACGCGTATCATCTTTTGGCATTCCTGGTAGTTACGGGCCATTGGCTTTTCAACATATACCGGCTTTCCGGCATGCATAGCTTCAATGGCATATATCGCATGAGTATCAGGGGGAGTAGCAATGTAAATTGCATTCACTTCAGGATCATTAATCAGTTGACTGGCATCAGAATAATATTTCGGAACTCCATGCCGATTTGCATAATCCTGAGCAAGGGAGGCATTTCGGCGCATCACAGCAACAAGTCGGGAATGTTCCACCTTGTTGAATGCCGGACCGCTCTTCAGTTCAGTCACGTTGCCACAACCTACAATACCCCAGTTAACTTCGTTCAGAATCATATTGTTATTTTAACCATTAAACACATAGGGCACATTGTTAGAATTTTTCAACCACTATGTTTTCTCTGTGTCTATTGTGGTTCTTTTAATATTTGAATCTATCTTTAAATGCCCACAATCCCAGTGCCGGATTGGAAATGTAAAAGATTTCCTCTCCGTTGTCCATGATATTGAGACCATCCCGTAATTTTGAAGGATCATATCTGAACATCATCTCATCAATATCTGAGTAATTAAATCCTATACTTTCAATTTCAGCCTGTGTTAAATTACCGGGTTCTTTTCCCGGGCAATAAGTGATGCTGAAACGTCCCTCAGAGGATCCGTGTATAAGATGAGCCGCGGCACTCAGATTATTGCGTAACTCTTCGTTATCGTCACAGGCTCTTAGGGTTGTAGGAGTTCCGAAATAACCGTATTTACGAATCAGCCGGTCTATTTCCTTATCTTCTCCGAATTCTTTCAAGGCAGGAGCCAATACTATGAGTTCACCGTCATCATCAATGGCCATGCGTGTGCGGTAAATCGACTTGTTTCCCAACCATGTACTTTTAAATTCAGTTGGATCAAGGTAAACTACCACTTTTTTTAACGGCTGTTCAACCATTTCAAAGTTTACCAGTAGTGCCAGTTTAGCTGCTTTATCGAATACTTCAAAGTCATCACCGATGAAGAGTCCGCGCGTTTTGATCTTTCCGTCGGTTTTATCAAGTCCAACTACTGTTTGCACATATACAATTGGCATAAGGTTTGTAAAATGCTCGGAAGCATAATTAAATATCTGACGTACCGGTGTATCGGCATGTCCCATCATTCGTTCCATACCAAAAGCTGCACCAATAAAATGGCTCTTGTTGATGCCTTCAACTCCGCCGGTACCGACAAAGATATTCTTATTGTAATTGGCCATTCCTACAACCTCGTGGGGCACCACCTGACCGATGGACAGGATTAGGTCAAATTGGCCTTCAATCAGTAATTTATTCACTTGTGCAGGCCAGGTAAAATCAACTGCTCCTCCTGAAACTTCTTTTACGAATTCAGCAGGAACAATACCAACTGTTACAACATCATTCCGCCAATCATGTTCCCGAATCAATGAGGAAGGCATTGAACCAAACATATGGGATATTTGTGGGGCGGTCATTGGTGTATGTGTGCCCAGTGCCGGTAGCACGTCAGTAAGATGATCTCCATAATATTGCCAGGTCATTTCTGTCAGCTCACCCGCACGACTTGGCAAACGGGTATAATCAGGCGGAATTGCCAAAACCTTTCCTCTCGTACCCATTTTGTCAAATGCTTCATATAGGCCTTTCTTTAGGTCTTCAGCAGATAACTCATGATCGATTGAGCCTATTTCGTAATATAACATGTTTCTCTTTTTTCAGATTAAAACTATTGTGCTCTAAATGTCTATGTGGTTAAACAAATAATAAACCACATAGGCACATAGAAAGCATAGAAATCCGCTACCGTTTAACTCGGGCATTGCCGCCCCAGATACTCCATACCATGTCTTCATCGGCTGGCTGAGCATAGTCAGTTAAAAAAGTAGTGGCCAGTGCGCCTGTTGCCCAGCCGAACTGGGGCCATTTTTCAGGCTCCCATCCCTTAAGGATTCCATAGAGCATTCCACCAACAAAACCGTCACCACCACCAATTCGGTCGAGTACAGTGATCTTACGTGGCTCAATAACCTGCCATTCGTTGCCTTCAAGCATGATAGCTCCCCATAGGTGTTCATTGGCACTTATCACCTGGCGAAGTGTTGTTGCAAAGACAGATGCATTGGGAAATGCCTCCTTTACACGTTTAATCATTCCTTTGAATCCTTCTATTTCAGCATCAATACCTTTGCCTCCGGCTTCAGGACCTTCAATTCCAAGACAAAGCTGGAAATCTTCTTCATTACCAATCAGGATATCGGCTAATGCGGCAATTTCAGTAAAGCTTTCACGCAATTCCTGGTCACGTCCTTTCCAAAATGAAGCACGATAGTTCAGATCAAACGCTATTCGTGTTCCATATTTCTTTGCTGCTTTTGCAATCTCAAGACAAAAGGTAGTGGTTTCAGGAGACAAGGCGCCAATCAAACCGGAAAGGTGAACAATCTGTATCCCTTCTTTGCCAAAGATGCGTTCCAGATCAAAATCTTTTACATTCAGAGTGCGACCCACTTCACCGGCACGATCGTTTTGTACGCGAGGTCCACGGGTTCCAAAGCCACTGTCGGCAATATTAAACTGATGACGATATCCCCATGGGTCACCCTGAGGCACATCAGGACCTTCATAATCCATGTGACGGCTTTTTAGGTTACACTTGATGAACTGGGCTATCGGGCTATCTTTTACGAAGGTCGTCAGCACCTTTACCGGGAGACCAAGATAAGATGAGATACTGGCAACATTGGTTTCAGCGCTGGTGGCCTGCATTTCAAATAAGTTGCTGCTATGCACCGGCTGACCGTTAATCGGAGTTATCCGAACCCCCATGCTGGTTGGTACTAACAATGCGTATTTACAGTCTTTCTTTAATTCGAAGGTCATATTTTATATTTTTATATTTACGTTTTATGATATTCGATAATAGATGTTAAAAGAGTTCAAAGTTTCAAGTTCCAAGTTTCAAGTTGCGTGCCGATATTAATGCAACTTCAAGTTCAAAGTTATTGGTGGTCAGTCTACGATCGGAACGTAACTTGAAACTTGGAACCTGGAACCTGGAACTCGGTTATACTCCTCCAAATGCGCTGTATCCTCCGTCAACAGGGATAACAATTCCTGTAATAAAGGACGATACATCAGATAGAAGGAATAGTGTTGTTCCCTGTAAATCTTCCGGTTCACCAAATTTGCCCATAGGGGTATTGTTTACTATCTTTTGTCCACGGGCAGAAAAATTACCAGTGGCCTGATCCAATACAAGGAAACGGTTTTGATCGGTAATAAAAAAGCCGGGAGCTATTGCATTGACACGAATTCCAACTTTGGCTAAATGCACTGCCAGCCATTCCGTGAAATTATTGATTGATGCTTTGGCTGCCGAATATGCTGGAATTTTAGTCAATGGCTTGTATGAATTCATTGAAGAGACATTCAGTACCACACCCTTTTTATTTTTCAACATATCAGTTGTAAACACCATCGATGGTAATAATGTTCCTTTAAAATTAAGGGCAAAAACCTTATCGAATCCGTCCATTTCCAGTCCGTAGAATGTATCTTCCAGTGTATTGAGACTGTTTTCATCCATTTGTTCTACTTTGGTAGTAGCTGATGGATGATTTCCTCCGGCACCATTAATCAGAAGGTCAATATCACCCAATTCTTTATTAATTATTTGTTTGGCTTTGATTAACGATTCTTTATCGAGTACATTGGCTTCAACACCAATCACTTTAGCATTAAACTCTTTTGAAATCCGGGCAGCTACTTTATCAGCCACTTCTTTATTGATATCAGCAATTGCAATTTTAACTCCTAACGATGCCATTGCTTCTACCATAGCCGATCCGATTACACCTGCACCGCCTGTTATTACACAAACCTTATTTTGTAAGTCATTAAAACTGATTGGATTCATTTCAGATATGTTTAAGTTATTTATAGTATTCGATGTTTTCTTTTGTTACAATGTCAATCGAAGTGAAGTTTTCAGATTTCACTTCCCTTTTAAGTATAAGATGTTCAAATAATGTTTGAATAGCCTGATAACCCTGTTCTTCAGGACGCTGGCAAATCAGAAAATCAACGATTCCCCTTTTCAGAAAGTCGATGTTCTCACGAATGAGATCATGACCGATCACTCGAATTCCTGAAATTCCATAGTATTCAAGAATTCTGCCGATATGATATACCTGTGAGTTTGTTACGAAAATGCCCTTAATATCAGGATGATTGATTATAATTTGTCGTATTTTCTCTTGTGATTCTATATTTGTTGGATCTGCAATCTCAAAGGTTATCAGATTCCTTGTGTTTTGTCCATAGGTCAGGTTGAAATATTCATAAAATCCTTTTTCCCGCTGAACCAGATGGTTCATATTATCGCGTTCTTTTGCAAAATGTAGTATGAGTACAGAAGCATTTTTAGGAATGGAATAATCAAGAAGTTTTGCCGCAAGTTTTCCCGATTGAAATGAATCTTGTCCAATATAACTAAGCTTTTCACTGTCACCGAGGTTTGAATCTATGAAGACATAAGGGATGTTGCGTTTTTTCAATTCAGCAATAAACTCTTTTGATTCTCTTGAAAAGAATGGAGCCAATACAACTCCTTCCGGATTACTTTTCAAAATCAGATCAGCCTCTTTCCTGAATGATTGCGAATCAGATTGCTTAAATTGATGAATGTTTATATTTACTCCATAATGCTGTACTTCCTGAAATGCTTTTCGTATCCCAACCATAGGTTTATTCCAGTATGCTTCAGGTGAACCAGGTTCAGGAATAAGAACCGCAAAAGAAAAGGTCCTTTTTGAGGCAAGTGTACTCGCCATCAGATTTGGCTTATATTCCAATTCCTCAATAATATTCATAATCTTCTCAAGAGTCGCTTTCGATACTTCACCGCGATTATGGATTACACGGTCAACTGTTCCGATTGATACATTTGCTTTTAGTGCAATATCCTTGATACGGGCGCGATTTATTGCTTTGATAACCTATTGTTTTAAGGATGTGATCAATTCCTGAGAGCAAAGCTAAATATTTTTTTTAAGTGTCGTGTACGAACACGGTAAAATGTATTTTATAACATTTACGAGTTATTTATACGCCTCATGGTTGTGAAATCAAGATATTGTCTCTACTTTCGTGTTCGTACACGGAAACAAGGAAAAGAAAAAAGGAAAGAGGAATAAGGAAAATGGCACTTAACATGAAAGTTCAGCAATTTTCCTATTTTCTATTTCCTTATTTCTCATTCTTTATGTGTTCTATTGCTCAGTTAATTAATCAGATATGAAGCTTGGAAAATATAGTTTTGGAATAGGGGACCGGTTTTCACATCAGGGAATTGCCCAACTTCGTGGAATAATAAGAGCCAATCAGTCAGGTTTGGAAATCAGTCCGGTATGGAATAAGTCAAACAGGGAACATCTGTACGTTCATTCTCATCCGGCTGATGTCAGGAAAGAAGCTGATGATGCCATTGCAGCATTGGGTTTTACAGGTAATTATTTTGTTGATGCAGATCATATCAATATGAACACTGTAGCTCCGTTTGTCGAAACTGCTGACTTCTTTACACTTGACGTAGCTTCATCTATTGGGAAATCGAGTTCTGAATCTGAAGTGAAGACTTTTATAGATTCGTGTAGCAAATACCTTGGGAACCTTAACATTCCCGGGATTAATCATCCATTCATAATAACTAAAGAATTATTGGTTGGAATTGCCGGTAAGTTCCTTGCAGCCACTCAGCAGGCTTCAGAAATATATAATTATCTGCAAGAAAATAAAGGCGAAGGAAATTTTATTACTGAAGTATCAATGGATGAGGTTGAAAGTCCCCAAACGCCTGTAGAATTGTTTTTTATTCTAAAAATGCTGGCGGATAAGGGTGTTCCGGTACAAACCATTGCTCCAAAATTTACAGGACGTTTTAATAAAGGTATTGATTATACCGGGAATGTGGATCAGTTTGCCAGTGAGTTTGAAGAAGATGTACTCGTCATTAACTTTGCGGTTAACGAATTTAATCTGCCCAATGATCTAAAATTGAGTATTCATTCAGGAAGTGATAAATTCACCATTTATCCCATCATGGCTGGAATAATCAGGAAACACGGACAAGGCATACACGTTAAAACTGCCGGTACAACCTGGCTCGAAGAAGTTATTGGATTGGCGCTTGCAGGCGGTGAAGCTTTGGAAATTACAAAAGCTATTTATATAAATGCTTTGGGCCGTAAAGGTGAATTGTGTGCTCCATATGCCGATGTGATTGATATTGATGATTCAAAACTACCTTCAGCAGATGAGGTTGCCGATTGGACAAGCGAGAAATATGCAAACACTCTTCGTCATATTCCCGGACATCCTGATTACAATCCCAATTTCCGTCAGTTAATTCATATTGGTTATAAAGTTGCTTCAGAAATGGGTACAATTTATACCGACCTCCTGAAAGAACATGCTGAAATAGTTGGCCTATGTGTTGAGGGAAATATTTATGACCGACATTTAAAACGATTATTTAACTTGTAAATATTGACTATTTAGTCATTTACAGTTTACCATTTTGTCTTTTAAATAGTAAATAGTAGTTAAACAAATTGTAAATCCAGTTGATATTCAATCCCTTTAGGACTGAAGTCACTGTCACACTCTTTCCAAATGTTTCATTCATTTTTACTTATTTCTCCTGCCTTTTAAATTACACATGCCCTGGCTATTGCCATTCCCGGTATAAATGAGTTCGGTTGGCATACTTCTTGAGGTATACCAAAGTACCTTTTTGTGTATAAATTTCGTATAGAATAAGTATACGACAAGTATACCTTATTTATTCATGAATACACAAGATACACACAAGGTGCACACAAGGTATACACAAGGTGGCAGTTTGAAATAATCCTTTTAACGGGGAATCCCTGTTTTTTTCGTGACAGAAAGCCACAAGGACACGAATTAACTCCAAAAAATTATCCTAGCTTTATGACCATTAACAGGACTATTGAAAGACTTATTTGGCCTAAGGAAAAATTGCTGATATTCGTAATTTAATTTAAAGTGGAAGTTTGAATTGACTGAATTTTGGAAGTCATGAATTATAAATATCCTGAGTGAATATAGAATTTAAACTATTTTTGTTATTCTATGAATTTTACAATATTTTTTAAAATATGACACACCTGATTCTATGAAATACAAAGGAATTAATTACGATATTGGAACAGAGTACTCTCCTAATATTTTAACAAGGAATAATTTGACAGAAGCAATTGTCAGGTATGACATGGATGCCATTAAAAACAAGCTGAATTGTAATTCAGTAAGAATATATGGTAAAGAGCCTAAACGCCTTATTTCTGCTGCAGAAATTGCCCTTCAATACGATTTAAATGTATGGCTTTCCCCAAGGTTGATTTCCGGGAATGTTGAAAACACTTTAAATTATCTAAAGCATATTGCAACAGAATTTGAGTTGCTAAGGTTAAAATATCCAAATCAGGAGTTGGTTTTTATTATTGGTGGAGAATTAACCATTGATATGGATTGTTTCATTCAGGGAGATACCCTTCATCAACGAGTTGCTAAGCTGGCAAAGCCTCTTTTCTTTATCAAGAACGCTTTGGGAATTAAACCACCTTACCAAAAATCATTTAATCAATTTCTAAAGGTTGCAGCCTCTGTTGTAAAGAAAGAATTTTCGGGCAAGCTTACTTATGCCAGTGCAATGTGGGAAAATGTTGATTGGACAGATTTCGACTTTGTTTCAATGAATCTATATAAGGCATCATTTAATAAATCGTATTATAATCAGCTATTAAAGAAATTAGTAGTAAAAGGAAAGCCTGTAATAATTACTGAATTCGGTTGTTGTACATACAATGGTGCTGATCAGAAAGGTCCAACAGGTTATTTCGTGTTGGATTTCACCAAAACTCCTCCGGTATTCAAAGAAAAGTGTATTCGTAATGAAAAAGTTCAGGCTGACTATATCCTTGACCTTCTTGCAATATATGACAAAGAAAAAATAACCGGTGCATTTATATTTGACTTTTATTCACAGAGCCATTCCTATAGTGACAATCCTGATAATGACTATGATATGGCAAGTTTTAGCATAACCAGGTCAATGGGAAATAATAAATGGGAACCCAAAGAATCATTTCTTCGGATTGGGGATTATTTTAATAGATAGAAATATATTCAAGAGCAAATAAGTGTTTAGACTTTTTTACACACTTGAAATTCAATTAGCTTATTAATTCAAAGAAAGATGAAAAACTTTATGGATGAAGATTTTCTGCTGCAGACCGAAACTGCAAAGAAACTGTATCACGAACATGCGGCTAAAATGCCTGTTTTCGATTACCATTGTCACATTAATCCAAAAGATATTGCAGAAGACCGGATGTTTAATACTATTACAGAAATCTGGCTGGCTGGCGACCATTACAAATGGCGGGCAATGCGTACTAACGGGATTGATGAGAAATTCTGTACCGGCAAGGCAAATGATTGGGAGAAGTTTGAAAAATGGGCTGAAACCGTTCCATATACCTTGCGTAATCCCCTTTACCATTGGACCCATCTGGAATTAAAGAAATTCTTTGGAATTAGTGAGGTGCTGAATCCTAAAAATGCACGTTCAATATATGATACATGCAATGAAAAGCTACAAACACCTCTATACAGCTGCCGTAACATCATCCGAATGGCCAATGTGCATACTATTTGCACTACCGATGATCCGGTTGACACACTTGAATATCATCAAAAAATTAAAGCCGATGGATTTGAAGTAGCCGTATTGCCTGCCTGGCGTCCGGATAAAGCCATGATGGTAGAACATCCTATCTCCTATAATCAATACATCAATCAACTGGCAAGTGTTTCAGAAATGGAAATTAAGACATTTGATGACCTGATGATTGCCTTGAATAAAAGACACCGTTTCTTTCATGAAAATGGTTGCCGGTTGTCTGATCATGGTTTGGATACCGTTTATGCTGAAGAATATACAGCAGAGGAAATTGATGCTTTATTTCTAAAGGTAAGGATTGGCTACCGGCTTACTACAAGGGAAATACTGAAGTTTAAATCGTGCATGTTGTATGAATTCGGACGTATGGATCATTCACGGGGATGGACGCAGCAGTTTCATATAGGAGCACTTCGGAATAATAATACACGTCAGTTTAACCAGATAGGAAGTGATACTGGTTTCGATTCAATTGGGGATAAACCAATTGTAGAATCGCTCTCTAAGTTATTGGATCGTCTGGACAGTGAATTTAAATTGAGCAAATCTATATTATACAACCTGAATCCGCGCGATAATGAGGTATATGCTACTATGATTGGTAATTTTCAGGATCGAAGTATTCCCGGGAAGATTCAATATGGTTCAGGGTGGTGGTTTCTAGACCAGAAGGATGGTATTGAAAAACAGATCAATACCTTGTCCAACCTTGGTCTGCTTAGCCGTTTTGTGGGTATGCTGACCGATTCGAGAAGTTTTCTTTCCTATACCCGACACGAATATTTCCGTCGAATCCTTTGCAATATATTGGGCAATGATGTTGAGAATGGTGAAATTCCGAATGATATGGAATTGCTTGGGCAGATGATTGAAAACATTAGTTTTAACAATGCAAAGAATTACTTCAATTTCTAAAATTGGTCATTAGTCAATAGTCATTAGGAAAAAGTAAATAGGAAAAGGGAAATAGTATTGAAAGCGATGATCTCAGCCTTATTCGTCATTCCCTTTCCTTATTCCTCTTTCCTTTTTCATAATGACTATTGACTTTTTCCTTTAAATATAGAGTAAATATTGTAGATTTACAATCGATTGCACAGCTTTAAGACAAGATAAAATGAAGGTAGTTACTTTTGGAGAGATCATGTTACGTTTAGCCACACCGGATTATTTGCGCTTTAACCAAACGAACAGCTTCTCGGCTACTTATGGTGGCGGAGAAGCAAACGTTGCTGTATCACTTGCCAATTTTGGCATTCCTGTTGATTTTGTTACCCGTTTGCCTAAGAATGATATCGCTCATTCCTGCGTAATGGACTTACGAAAATATGGAGTAGGAGTAGAGCAGATTGTTTATGGTGGTGAACGCATTGGAATATATTTTCTTGAAACGGGTGCTGTTAGCCGAGGCAGTAAAGTAATATACGACCGTGCGCATTCCTCCATTTCTGAATTGAAATCAGGAATGATCGATTGGGATGAAGTATTCGCGGATGTAAACTGGTTTCACTGGACCGGAATTACTCCCGCCATCTCTCAGAGTGCAGCAGATGTTTGCCTGGAAGCCATCCATAAAGCCAATGAAAAAGGAATCATAGTTTCGTGTGATTTGAATTACCGCAAGAACCTTTGGAATTACGGTAAGAAAGCTGGCGAAGTAATGCCTGACCTTGTTGCAGGTACAGATGTGATCCTGGGGAATGAAGAAGATGCCGAAAAGGTACTGGGTATCCAGCCTGTAGGTATAGATGTGACCGGAGGTCATGTTGAGGCCCTGGCTTACGAATCTGTTTCCAAACAGATCATGTCCGGATTCCCGCGTTGCAAAAAGGTAATCACAACTCTTCGCGGATCAGTGAATGCCAACCATAACAGCTGGTCAGGTGTGCTTTGGGATGGTAATAAATTGTTTATAGCACCAACTTATCAGATTACTGATATAGTTGACCGTGTTGGTGGTGGCGATTCATTTATGGGTGGACTGATATATGGCTTATTGACTTATCCAGGCGATGATCAGAAGGCATTAAACTTTGCTGTAGCAGCTTCCTGTCTGAAACATACCATATACGGTGATTACAATCAGGTAACAGTTGACGAAGTTGAAAAGCTGATGGGGGGTGATGCTTCCGGACGTGTGGCAAGATAAAAAAGCCTCCCCCAACCCCTCTAAATGAAGGGAGAAAGGCAACAAGATGCCTACAAAATATTGATATGAAAAGCAAGTTTATAAATGAACCGAATTGGCTCCCTCTCTTTTGGAGAGACTTGGAGGTGAGGCTCTCGAAACTTTAAACTAAAACTGATGGCACGATTTACAAGAATAGAAGTTGCATTAAAAATGAAAGAAACAGGGATGGTTCCTGTTTTTTATCACAAGGATTCAGATGTATGCAAACAGATTGTGAAAGCCTGTTATGATGGTGGAGTGCGTGTTTTTGAGTTTACCAACAGGGGTGATTTTGCTCATGAAGTATTTGGTGAGTTGTTGAAATGGGCAATCAAGGAAACACCTGAGATGATTTTAGGTGTGGGATCCGTAATCGACAGTGCCACTGCAGCACTTTATATTCAGGTAGGGGCCAATTTTATTGTATCACCAATCATTGATGATGACACTGCACATATATGCAATCGTCGGAAAATAGCATGGTGCCCGGGCTGTGGTTCGGTTACCGAAATAAATAAGGCCCATGAATTGGGTGCTGAGGTTGTGAAAATATTCCCCGGTTCTTCAGTTGGCGGACCTGATTTTGTTTCAGGTGTAAAAGGACCTATGCCATGGGCCAGTATCATGCCCACAGGAGGTGTTTCTCCTGATAAGGAGAACCTGGAAGCATGGTTTAAAGCTGGAGTACATTGTGTAGGAATGGGTTCTCAATTGTTTACAAAGGAAGACATTGAATCTGAAAACTATAAGATCATAACAGAAAAGTGTAAACAAACCATAGCAATTATTCAAAATCTAAGAACCTAACCCGATTCAATATGAACGACTTAAACTAACCGAATGAACCAAAATAGAGCAATAGGAAACTACCGGTGGACGATTTGTGCACTGGTATTCTTTGCAACCACAATTAACTATCTCGATCGCCAGGTAATCAGTTTGTTAAAACCATATCTTGAAGCAGACGGACTCTTTGGAAATGATCCTGCAAGGTATGAATCTGTCTACGCCAATATTGTTATCTGTTTTCAGATTGCATATGCCTCTGGTATGCTTCTCGTCGGTGGTATAATCGATAAATTTGGCACAAAAATAGGTTATGCTTTGTCACTGCTGGGTTGGAGTCTAGCTGCCATTGGTCATGCATTTGCAAAAGGTCCTTTTGGTTTTGGAATTGCAAGGGCAGCACTTGGAATTCCTGAAGCAGGAAACTTCCCTGCTGCCATTAAGACCACTGCCGAATGGTTTCCAAAGAAAGAACGTGCATTGGCAACCGGTATTTTTAATTCAGGAACCAATATCGGAGCTATCATCGCTCCCATGGTTGTTCCACTTATTGCCATTACATGGGGATGGCAATGGGCTTTCATCATTACCGGTGCATTTGGTCTGATCTGGCTGATCTTCTGGAAAATAATGTATGATACTCCCGATAAGAAACTTGTAAAAGGTCAGCTTAAACAGACTGAATATGACTATATATTGAGTGATAAGGAAGAAACTGCTTCTGAAGACGGTACTGAATTTAAGAAAATAAGCTGGTTTAAATTATTGACATTCAGACAAACATGGGCATTCTTTCTGGGGAAGTTATTGACAGACCCTGTTTGGTGGTTCTTCCTCTTTTGGCTTCCGGCATTTCTGAAGGAACAATATCATCTGACTGGAACTCAGGTCAGTTTCCCAATTGCACTGGTATATACCATGACCACTTTTGGAAGTATATTCGGTGGATGGTTACCCAAACGGTTTATGGAAAAGGGAATGGATGCCAACAAAGCACGCAAGAAGGCAATGTTTATTTATGCCTTATTCCCTCTGCTGGTCCTTTCGGCTCAATTCCTGGGTAGTTTCAACATGTGGTATGCTGTTATAATTATCGGTATTGCTGCTTCCGCTCATCAGGCATGGTCTGCAAATATATTTACAACCGTTTCTGACATGTTCCCCAAGCGGGCCATTGCTTCGGTTACCGGCATTGGCGGAATGGCCGGTGCTGTTGGTGGAATCATGATTGCAATGGTCGCAGGATTGCTATTCGACCATTTTAAGGCTGCCGGAGATATCCGTGTAGGTTATGGGATCATGTTTATGATTTGTTCCACTGCCTATATTATTGCCTGGTTCGTCATGCACCTGCTTGTTCCAAAGTTTAAAAAGATTGAACTTGAATAGTCTTCAGACCTATTTGAAACTATAAAAAGCAAAGGAGTTGGATTTTAAACCTGCTCCTTCGCTTTTTTGATGGTATTCATTGAACTTTATAGTAAGCTTAATATACTCCTTTAACTTTCATTTTCAGGGTGTAAACCGAAGTACGTCCTGTGATAAAAAGTATGTCCCTCTTTTTACCTCCAAAGCATAAATTCGACGGCATTTCTGGCACTTCAATAGAAGCTATTTTCTTGCCCGTTTTATCAAATACAGATACATACTTATTCGATAGGTATACATTCCCCTCGTTATCAATGGTCATACCGTCAGCGCCTTCCGGTGCAAACTGGGTTTTGTCGCTCAGGGTTCCATCATTATTGATGTTGTATTTCCAGATCTTCGAATCATTGATATCGCTCACATATAAGGTTTTTCCATCAGGAGTGCCGATCAGTCCGTTGGGTTGTTTATAATCATTGATTACCTGGATAAGTTTTCCTTCAGGGCTCAAATAATAAACTCCGCGAGCTTCCTGTATTTCTTTGTGATCAGCTTCCCAGTAATCGCGGTGATAATAGGGATCAGACAGGTAAATACCGCCATTGGGAGCAATCCACAGATCATTGGGACCATTCAGGTGTTTGCCTTTGTAATTTTCAGCCAGAATACGTTGTTTCCCATCCATATTAAAGGCAACAATACGGTTATGCAAATCTGCGCAGGTCACAAGCTCTCCCTTTTTATTAAAATACATTCCGTTCGATCGCTCACAGGGATGCAGAAAAGTAGTAATAGTTCCGTTTTCGCTCCATACATCAATCTTATCATTGGGCTGATCGGTGAAGAACACACGACCATCAGGAGCGACTGCAGGCCCCTCAGTAAAGGTGTATCCAGTGCCTGCCTTGGTCACTTTTTCCCCTTTGGCTATGAGATTATTGTCTTGTGAATAGCCTCTTATAGCCATCAGTAAAATAAATGTTAAGAAATAGATTTTGAACATGGTAACATGGATTTGGTTGATTAAATATTTGCCCAAGTTTGACATTAAATTTTACTTTTGCAAACTCAAAATCAAAAAGTCATAATAACTAACCTGAAATATAAAGCGTCAAATGCATCGAAGTAAACTTGTGCTGATTTTCATGTTGTCGGTTTGCATTACTGATTGCTTTGCTCAGTTTCCGAATGACGGCTCATATTTCTGGCATGTTTCCAATGTCAACTATACCATCAACGATAAGACCAGTCTGTTGCTGAATATGAAGGAGCAATTCAGTAACCAGATCAATCAAATCGATTTCTTCCATGCTGAACTAACTGCCTTCCGTAAGATCAATACTACATTTTCAGTCGGCCTGGGATACCGGCAAACCGAAAACTATAAGTCCTCAATCTGGTGCGCTGGTCATAACTACCTGTTATACGGTGTTTGTATGTTTTCTCCGGCAGATATGAAAATCAGGTTTGCCAACCGAATTGTTTACAAATCATTTAAGCAGGATGATTCCCAGGTTGGCTTTGACAATCTCACCAATATAGATTTCTTTGTTCGTTCAACTAACCGGATACCCAAACCGTTTGTTTCTGATGAGGTATTTTCTGAATTAAAATCAATGGTATTTCAGAATGTCCGCTTGTATGGAGGCCTTCATGTATGGAAAGGTGAGTATTTCGGCCTCGATCTTTTCTATTGTGACATGTTTGTCAATTCAGAAAACACATGGAGAAACTTCTCCGTTTATGGTCTCAATACTAAAATCAACATTTGAGTTGAAGCATATCCGTTTATGATGATTTTCATGGTTGAATCGAATCAATTAAAGTAATGCTTCTGATTTCTAAACCTTCTTCCGGGATAAATATTTGGTGTATAGAATTGAAACTGTAATAGAAATAATAGCCAGAAGGAGGAATACCATTACCCTGAACCCGATATCAATATTGGAAAGATCGACAAATATCAACTTGATCGCTGATGCCCCCAATGCACCAATAGCCAGCCACCGGTATTTGATATTATGCATTAATCTGCCCAACAGGAAAAACAGCATTGCAGCAGCAATCCATGAGACAGTAATATACGACGTGGGAAATGCATGGTAAAAGGCAATAAGGGTCATCGTAAATCCTGAAACCAGGTAGATATTCCTAATGAATTCAGTCTTGATATTTAACCTTTCTTTCTTCCAGTTAATCACCCTGGCTGTTATAAAAGCCACCATCATGAACGAAAAGTTTGTGGCGTTCAAATTAGACTTGTTGTACAGGTAAAAGATCAGCAGCATCACAAAAAGAATGGTATTCATCACCACAATGAACCTGGAGCGGAACCAGAGCGCCATTGAAACCACCAGTAAACTCTGAATAGCAAACAGCATATAGGCCTGAGGTAACAATAGAATCCCATAAAATGCCACACTCATGGCCAAAAATCCATAGAGGGCATACATAGAGGCGGTAATTTTAAGAATTGAACGCGATTGAAGGATTACTGAGTAGACCAGGCAAAGTATCGCAATAGCGCTAAAAACAGGCACGTAATTGTGGCTTAAATAGGTAAATACAATTAATGCCAGTACAAAACTGAATCCCAATCCGTTAAAGACTGCCGAAGTAATGAGAAGTTCATTGGGTATATTCTCCCTTTTGGGAATGAGGGTTAACGACGAAAAAATAAAGCCGGTCGCGATAAAATACAAATAGGCCGTGCCTGGATTTGTTATAAATTTCAACTCATTGCCCAGAATAGGATTGTTTAACAACCAGTTTAAGTGCGACAGATAAACCAGAAAAATAAACAGGAAAACCAGTTTTAACCATCCCTCCCTGTAGTAAAGCACAATTGTCAGTAATGCTGCGATGCACGACATTGCAGCTGTGATCTGAACCGAGTTGCTGATTATGCCCGAAATCAGGACCATAAGGATAACCATGCCAGCCATCAGTTGTGATTTCCGGCGGAAAGAGACATAAAATAAAATTGCAACGGTGACAATTAGCAGGAGGAGCCCCATGACATCGCTTTTAACCAGAGGTTCGTTCTGGAGAAAGTGCAGATGTACCGCCATATAAAATACTAACAGATGACCTGTATAGGCAAACAGCTTCGAAAGATAAGAATAGCTTGTTCGGGTAAAGTAGCATCCTGCATAGATTCCTGCAACCGACAGATAGCCCGTTAAAACTGAAACAATCGGGTACCCAGAATTCTGCAGGAATTGAACGAGAAATGATATTCCAAATAGTAAAACGATATTCCCAAGCCATGCCATCCCGTATTCACCAACCCTGAATTCAATTGAATCATCAGAATCAGAAGAAAATCTTAAGTCAAAGTCATCATCCTGAGGTTCAATAACGGTTGGTATAGCGAAACTTTTTTTCCATTTCTGTATGTCAAGCGTTGCTTCAATCAGGTTGATGCGGTCTTTTATCGATTGCAATTCTTTTCGAATGTTTTCTGTTTCTTTCGTATCAGCGTTCTCTGCCTGCATAATGAATCTCCTTGATCAAATACTATCAATATTAACCACATAGGTACATCGGATACATAGAATAAACCAAAAAAGTAAACAAATTAAAATCAACCACATAGTCACATAGTACACATAGAAATAATTAAAGTAACATTTAAACTATGTGTCCTATATAGTTGAAAATACATACAAATCTCTTTCCTCATGTGTTATATCTTATTCCGAAAGTTCTGCCTCAGAATGTTTTTTCCATGGCGGCACTAACCAAAGGAAAAAAGATAGTATGCAGAACGGCAAAACGAGCCAGAATATCGCCATCAGGTATCCTTCAGCACCAATCATCCCTAACTTGAAATTGGTGAATCCGAGAAAACTTTTTGAGAACAGCTGACCACCAATAACCACATTCCATCTCATGAAAAATACACCAACCAAAACCATCAACCCGGTTAGCAAATACAGAGGCTTTCGTATCTTTTCTTTCGGAAGGTGAATTCTGAAGAACCCAAGAATTAACAGCGGGATAATTGTACCAACAAGGCCTTGCATAATAAACAGGGTAATATAGAGCTTGCCGTTAACCAGCATATGCAGTATTTCAAACGACTCTTCTGCCTCGTAAATACGGTGAACCTGATCGAGCGACTCAAGCGTAAAATCAAGTATTAGTACCATAAACAGGAACTTCCCGATTTCGTCCAGACAAGCCATATCAATCTTAACCTTTCGGAACTTAGATACAACCATATACAAAAACATCACCATAGCTATTCCTGAAACCATGGCAGAAAGCAGGAAAATAACCGGCATGAGTACCGACGACCACCAGGGATTGGCTTTGATTGAACCAAATATAAAGCCCACATAGCCGTGCAGCAGGAAAGCAGATGGGATACCGACTACAGTAATGATAAACCCGAGTTTCTCGTCCCAGGCAATGGTTTTTGGTGAAAGGTCGGTTACCCCCAGTGTAAGGATTTTGTATAACCTTCGTTTAAGTCCTTTAGATTGTTCAGCCCAGTGAACCAGATCACGACGATAATCAAACCAGATTTCAAGTAAAAGGACCACCATGAGGTACCACAGGTAAACGAACCCGAAAATAGCCATCGCCGATTGAAGATGCGGAGTGGTCATAATTTCATAGGCCCTGAACGGATGTCCCAGATGTGAAACCAGCGGTAAGATTGCCACGATCAGGAAAGCCAGTGCGGTCAAAAGAGCCAGATGATAGGTCGGGCGCAACACCTTGATTTTAAATACACGCTCTAGGGAAGCAAGGATGAAGGCACCGGCAACCAATCCGGTGATATATGGATAGAGTACGATCAGGATTCCCCAATGCAGTTCTATTTCATTCGGATAAATATATCCGTCGACCTGTTTGAGCATTTCATATAGATGTTCCATATTATCGTACCTCCGAGCTTAGTCCGTTATAAAATAGCTTTGAACCTGTGTTCAGCTGTGGTTTCAGAACCTGCGTACTATGTTCCTTGAGAAACTTGTGCAATGGACTGTTCATGTCGTGCAAATCGCCATAGATTCTTGCCCCGGTGGGACACACATCAAAACAGGCAGGATTTAATCCCTTCTTCAGGCGGTGATAACACAAAGTGCATTTGTCAGCCGTTTGTTTCTCCGGATGGAGATACCGGCAACCATAAGGACAGGCCTGGATGCAATAACGGCATCCGATGCAGTATTTTTCATCAACCAGAACGATGCCTTCAGGACTTTCATAGGTGGCTCCAACGGGACAAACCTGTACACAAGGTGATTTGGCGCAATGATTGCACATCTTGGGCACAAAAAAGCTCTTAAAGATTTCAGCTTCAGGAACAGTTTGTACAAAGCTGTCGATACCACCATTGGGCGATTGTACGGCTAGTGTGCCATCATTTTTAATGGTGTATTGTTCGACCCATGACCTGAAGAAGAAAGGTTCCTTTGGAACATCATTTTCAGCCTTACAGGCCCTTGCGCATGATCCGCAGCCGATGCATTTTTCGATGTCTATGCCAATGGCATACCAGGGTTTGCTCTTCTCTGGCTCATTGGCTGCAAACAGCATGGCCTGAAACGGTTTCACGGCGACACCGACAACCAATGTGCCAGCCACCAAAGCTGACTTTCGGATAAAATCCCGCCTCGATGCGTTTAATCTTTCATTTCCCATACGGCATGTGGATTATGGCAATCGATACAATCTGCCCGTTCAATGTTGTGGGTTTTTATATCAATCTGGTGAATAACTTCAGTCCGGCGGGCTGGATTCAGATCATGGCACTTCCCGCAAAATTCCCTGGTGCCGGGTTTATTGAGTTTGTACTTCTCAGGATCATCCATATGTTGGTATCCGGGTCCGTGGCAAACTTCGCAACTTAGGCCCTTGTGCAGGTCAGAACTTAATTTGTCAGCTTCCGTGTCATGACAATCAGTACAAGCTTCCTTTCCGATATGATGGGCAGGCAATATGGCAATTTCATCCATTGAATTGGCCCGGTAATGTCCGTATTTACCAAACGAATCAGGGATCAGTAAATGTCGCGCGACTAAGAAAAGGCAGATGAAAACAGCTAAAACCGGAAGTAATGTCTTTAGTTGGGGAGGCATAGTTTCAAGGTTTTTGAATTATATCCCTCAAATATACCAATATTATAAACTGAGTATTTTTTAATAGTATGATATAAGTCAATGATAATGAAGACATTTAGCAGTTTATTTTCGACCGGATGCAAAACGGATTTGAAAAGTTCATTGCCTATCAGTCACGATGGCGTAGTTTATATGCATTAAAGAAAAGGATTGTAATCAATTTTAGTTGACATCGATCTTTTGGTTTCTATGGAATAGTAAACCCATTTTTTTCATCCAAATTTCCAGTCCTTGCATGAAGTTTTTAAATTCCCAGAATATTTCTTGATGCTTCGAAGGATGAAGTGCTGAATATGAGGATCGGAATCTGTCAGACCCGGGATCGAAAGGGGAACACCCTGGGAACGCGCGAGTATTTTTGCATGTTTTCTGTAAGTTGACTTACATAACAGTTAATTAGGGTTTGCTAAAAAACCGGATGGATCCAAATATTTACAATTGAAGCGGTATTAAAACCTGGAAATTTATGGATCAGATTCCATCCCGTCCTTGTATTGATTCTAAAAACCATTGTCTGTTCAAGGTTAAAGTGTTGATTGGTTCTCCCATCTATCAAGCTTTAAAATTATTAGAAAATTATTCATTAGTTATTAGAAACCTATTCGATGATTATTAGAATAAAATTGAACTATCAACGAATAACCTTCGAATAACCTTCTAATAATCTTCTAATAACGTAAAGGGGCATAGGCTCTATTAAAGCGACACAACAAGACAGAAGAGCATTGCATTTTTGGTAAGAAGTATTTTTGGCATATCACACGACAAGAGGTAGGTGCATCCTGAGGCCTCGAGATTGAGGTTTCAATTCAAACTTCCTTGCACTTGGTTTAAGTTTAATGCGGTCATTTTATTGAAGCACTTAATATTATGAGTTTTCATCAGATCCTATTCAGACTAAACGACAAACATGTAAACATAGAGAAAGTATTGGCAGGGGTTTCTGTTGCGAATAAATCCTTAAAACGAATACTTCAGACTCAGGGAGGTTTTATAATTTCTGGGCAGTCCGGGATAATAATAGCGCGGAGCCTGGGTTCCGACGGCCAGGGCATTAATCAGAATCATGGAGGCATAACGGGTGTTAAAGACATTCTGAATTCCTGAAGAAAGGCTTACCGAAAGGTTTTTAAACGACTTTTCGTATCCGGCCATTAGATTGGCTAGCTGGTAGGCTTTAGAATACAGGGTATTGTTATCCAGGATGGGCATCCTTCCAACGGTCTGGTAATGTAGGTTCAGAAAAAAGCCTTTGGCATGGGTGGTTTCGAGCATCCAGTTCGTCGTTGAGGAGGGAGTCCCGGTCAGTTTGTTGCCTGAATAGTCATTGCCGTTATCCACGAATTCGGCAAAGCGATAACGGGTCAGGCTGGCGTTCATTCTAAAGTAGGTTGACCACTGTGGCCTGTTGATGAACCGGTAGTCGAGTTTAAATTCCACTCCGGGATGATTGGTCGCTCCTGCATTGATACCCATATAGGCGTCTTCAGCTGTTCGCCTTGCTACCAGCAGGTTTTTAACCTTCATATAATAGGCTGAGAGTTCCAAAAAGAGCGAATTGCCCACGGATGCTTTTGTCCCTAGTTCAAAATTCCATCCGGTCTCAGGCTTGATCGCTTTATTTAGCTGACCACCCGGCATCAATGTTTCTTCAAGGGTGGGAGGGGAGAAGCCCTGACTGATTACCGAGAAAAGCCTTACTTTTTCGGAAACTATCCTGGTAATTGCAATCCGTGGTGATAGAATTGGGTTAAATGCATGTGTTCCGCTTTGATCTCCATCAGCAAGGAAATGGTCTTCATAAATGTAATTGGTCTCATTCAAGTTCAGGCTTGCCAAGATAAGATAGTGATCAAAAATGTTCAGGACGGCCAGAAAGAATAGATTATTATAGCGGCGGTATTCCTGATTGTCAGAAAGCAGGTCTCCGGGAACCCGGTTGTTATTCTGAAGGGTTTGCCATTGGTAGTTTTCAGCAAAGAACTCATCGCCTAACATCAGGCGGGTAGTAGTATTTGCTGAAGTGTATTTTTTCTCCATAACGGATCGAAATCCAAGGTAATGGGTTTTTTCCTGAAGAATATTGAATGGCCTAAGTTCGTCGTTAGTATGAGTTTGCCCGAAAGTGCTGAGCTTTGCAATCCAGTTTCTGTTCAGGGTTTGCTCCACCGAAATCCCTCCAAAAAGAGTGGAGTAGTCTTCATATCCACGGGTTGCTGCCCAATTGGAGGCTGCTTTTTCCGGTGATTGAAGGTAGGTTTTCAGGTCGATTGAACTTGGAATGTAGGCGTACATTTTTATATAGGCTGCCAGCAGATCGATCTTTGTATGATTTTTGGTAACCGTAGAAGTCCAGGTCAGGTTTTGGCGGTCGGATTGATTGTTCTCACGGTAACCATCCGAATGAAGGTCATTAAATACGAGGGAATGACCCGAGTTCGGGTTGGCAATCACCAGTTTGGCAGAATATTTTATGGTTTGAAATGATCCGATCGAAACCTGATGCCCAAACTGACTTCCAGTGGGTTTGACCGGATTAAACAATAACACCCCTCCTAATCCTGAGCCATAGAACCCGGAAGAGGGTCCTTTGATAATTTCGATATCAGCAACTTGTTCCAGATCCAGATCTTCAAGGGTAGTTTCTCCGACTCCGTTAGTGAGCGGAATATCGCCGTAATAGGCTCTGATTTTGTTTGTTCCGTACGATGATCGGGTTCCGATACCGCGAATGGTCAACTGGTTGGTGTTTAAAGAACCACTCTCCATCCAGACTCCTGCAACCTTATTTACAGACGGAGCGAGCGTAAAGGTAGGTTCATTCTGAAGCTGATGGTTTGTTATGATACCGATTGACCCTGGTGTGTCGAGCAATCGTTTGTCGGATTGAAATGCCTTTACAATCACTTCCTGAATGTTTACATTTTGAGGAAGAAGATGAATGCTAATGTTTCCTTCACCTGATGAAACGGCAAGGCTAATAGGATAATAATCACTGGAACTAATGGTAAGATGAGAAGGTAATTGCGCTGTTTCGAGCTTGAATGTTCCATCCGCAAAATGATAATCAGTCGTATCGACCCTGATAATGAATGATGGAACCGGCAATTCTGTTTCTGCATCCAATACTTTTCCTTCGAAGTGATATTGAGCCAATGAAACAAATGGCAGGAGAAAAAAGAAAACCGGAATCAAATTCCGGCAGTAAACACTTGTTATACCTGATTTCATCGACATGGAATCAGACTTTAATTTTCTTTGGCTTACAGAGTTTATCTTCTTTTTTAGCTTTACGTTCGCAGTTTTTACATACAAACCTGGCGTTGTCTTTTTCCTTGTAATCGTCGTTTTTACACTGCGTCTTTGGCATTTCTATATTTTATCCTGTTCGATGTGTTGAAGAACAACTGTAACAGGATAATTGTTTTTTAAATACTCTGCCATCTTCTCTGCGGCATAGACCGAACGATGCTGCCCTCCGGTACATCCAAAACTCACACAGAGGTGGGAAAATCCCCTGAGGGTATAGACTTCGACTGAATTTGAAACCAGGCTAAAGACTGGAGCAAGAAAACCTGCGATGGTAGATTTCTCTTCCAGAAATTTCTGAACCTGTGGATCTTTACCCGTCAGGTGTTTGTATTCTTCATATTTTCCGGGATTGTGAATAGCACGGCAGTCGAAAACAAATCCGCCGCCATTCCCTGAAGGATCCGCCGGAATACCTCTTTTGTAGGAGAAACTGCTTACCCGAACAGTTAGCTTGTCATTGTTTGGGCTAATGGATTTCAAAAATTCAGACTCGGTTACGGCTTTGAGTACCCTGAATAACTCAGGAAGTTTAACCTGAATTGTATTATTAAGAAGTAAAGTCTCAAGGTTTTTTAGTGCAAATGGAATACTTTTCAGGAAGTGTTTTTTCTTTTCATAGAAACCGCGGAATCCATAGGCTCCCATGGCCTGCATAATTCGGATCAATACATAACCACAAAACAACGATTTAAACTTATCACGGTCGGTATGTTTGTATTGATTCAGTTCATCAAGATAAAACTCCAGTAATTCTTCACGTTCAGCTTCAGGAATGTTGGCTTTGGCATCGTAAAGCAATGAGGCCAGATCATATTGTAGTGCTCCTTTTCGTCCACCCTGATAGTCGATAAAATACACCTGATCGTCCTTCAGCATCACATTGCGGGATTGAAAATCTCGATAAAGGAAGGCATTGTTATCGACTGCCAGCAAGTAGTCACTGAATGCCTGGAAATCATCTTCCAGGGCCTGTTCATCGAATGATATTTTAGCCAGTTTGAGGAAATAGTATTTGAAATAATTCAGGTCCCACATCATCGATTGCTTGTCGAAAGCTTCCCTTGGATAACAAACACTATAATCGATGTCTTTTCCTGCAACAAGTTGAATCCTTGGAAGCTGACGCAGAACCTTTTTATACTCATCAACAATTTTCACCGAAAAGCCTTCCGTTTCGCGGGTTTTGGTCAGGAAATCAAAGAGGGTAGTGTTGCCCAGATCTTCCTGTAGGTATGTTTTCTGATCAGTGCTTACAACATAAATATGCGGAACTGGAATATCTTTATTTCTGAAATGGGCTGAAAATTCAAGAAAAGCCTGGTTCTCTTTGATATCCTGGTTGTATGCACCGATTACCAGGTGGCTTAAGCTCTTCATTCTTGCATATTCACGATATGAACCTGATGCCGGTAATTGTTCGAAATAGGTGACTTCTTCTTTGAAGTGTGACTCAAACAAGTTGATTAGCTGATCTTTTATTTTTAGTTCCAAAATGAATGTTTGAAATGTTTGTTTTGTTGAAAACAAAATGTTTGAAATGTTTCTATTGTTTCTATTGTTTGAAATGTTTCTCTTGTTTTAATCGAAGAGTTTGAAATGTTTCTTATGTTGAAAATGTTCCGATGCACAGAAACATTTCAAACAACAGAAACAATAGAAACCATTACAACATCACGCCCCTTTATTTCTTTGGTTTATCAAGTGATTCCTGGATTTGTTTCAGCTGATCTTTCGGATATTTTTCGTCAGGTTTCATCGTCAGCGCTTTGTTGTAATTAAAGCGTGCAATACCAAAGTTTTCAAGTTTGAGTGCCTGATCACCGTCTGCAATAAGTTTCAGGTAATCCTGGTTTTTCTTGTCCTGTGCATCCTGTTCAATCAGTTTTTGGATATCCTTGAGTTTCATTCCAGGATATTTATCATCCTTTTTCATACTTAAAGCCTTGTTGTAATAAAAACGGGCAATAGAAATGTCTTTATTGAAATAGGCTTCGTCGGCTTTGGCAATAATATCACGATATTCTTTTTCTTCTTTTTCGGAAAGGAGCGAATTGGTCAATGCTAAAATTTCGTTAATCCTGTCTTTTGGGTATTTTTCCCATGATTTAATGTCAAGAGCCTTGTAATAGAAGAATTTGGCAATAGTATAATTTTTTTCAGTAAATGCTTTGTCTGCCTGCGCGATAGCCTGATCGTAACCCGAAAGATCATTTGCTGACATTTGGGCATCGATCAGCTTGTGAATTAACTCGAGTTGTTTTTTAGGGTATTCTTCTGTTGGCTTTATTTCATTGGCCTTGGTATAGAAGAATCGTGCAACCGAATAATCTTTTATTCCAAAAGAGACATCTGCTTTTTTAATGGCTTCGTCATAATCGGCAATAGGTTTAAACGACTGGGCACGAGCTTCGGTCGCCTGAGCAGATTCTGCCGGATTGTTAAGTGGTTTATTTACGGGAGCATCAGTTTTGAACTCGGGTAATTTGAATGCATAAGTTTCAATAGGTTTCGCCTCATTGATTAGTTTATCGCATAAAGCCATCTGACTTTTCGGATAGGCTTCGTCGGGCTTAATGATCAAAGCCTGTTTGTACTGAAGTTTAGCAATCGTATAAGTTTTTTCACGGAACGAGTTATCAGCTATCGAAATGGCCTGCCTGTATTTCTCATCAATATCGCGCTGTGAACTGGCAAGCCGGTCTTTGTTCCGTTGATCAAGCAGTACATCGATTTCTTTAATCTTGTCAGCAGGAAGTTTTTCATCCGGTTTAAGTGATTGAGCCACCTTGAACTGCATTCTGGCAGATGCAAGCTGATCTTCCTTAATAGCTTTTTCACCATTTTCGATGGCCTCCTTATAGGCCTTGGCATCGGCAGAATTGCTGACAGATGCAAGGTTAGCATCAGCAATCTTTTGATTAACCTCTTTCAGTCTTTTTGTGGGATAGGCTTCTTTAGGCTTGATACCCAAAGCTTCAGTATAACCGGTTCTTGCATTAGCCCAGTCAGATGTATCAAAGGCTTTATCTGCCTTCGTTATTGCTCCGGCATAGGCTTGTTCTCGTGATGTCAACACAGACTGAATTTCTTTGATTTGCTGTTTGGGATATTCCACATCAGTTTTGATTGTAACCGCATTTCGATATTCAGTCAGTGCTTCATCCAGTTTTGATTGGGCATAATAATCATCAGCAACTTTGATGATCCGTTTGTATTCAGTATCCTGTTTGGCCATTAATTTAAGCCTGTCTTCAATATCACTGATCAGTTTCTGAATCGAAGTCCTTTGATCAGGCTTGATATGAATGGCATCGTTGTATTTTTGAATTGCCTGCTCATAGCGTTTGTTTTGTTCGTTATCTTTGGCTTCAGCCATAGTGGTATTGAATACTTTCTCTTTGGCTTTCAGCATGGAATCCTGTTGTGATTTTTGACTGGCAAGCATTTTATCCGTTTCTAGCTGAGCAAGCAAATCATCGATTTTGGCAATCTGGTCCCTTGGATATTTTTCATTTGGTAAGGCTGTAAGCGCAGTAGTGTATTGTGAGCGTGCAATTTTGTATTGTTTTTCAGCAAATGATTTGTCTCCTGCTGCAATTGCATTGTTATACTGCTCACGGTCAGCTTTTTCTTTGGCCAGACGTTGAGCTTCTTCCTGGGCAGCAAGTTTGGCTGTTTCTGAGAGCTGGGCAAGCATGACGTCAATCTGGGCAATCCTGATTGGCGGTATAGGTTCATTAGGCTTCAGATTGTTCGCCTTTTGATAAGCATCACGGGCTTCTTTCAGTTTATTTATCTTAAATGCATCCTGTGCCGTTTTAACCAATTCGACATACTGACGATTGATTTCTTCATCTTTCTGCATTTCACCAAGGATCTGATCAATTCTCGCAATCTGCTCCTTAGGAATGATTTCTGCCGGTTTTAAGGTCAAAGCTTTCTGATATTTTCCCTTTGAATTTTGATAGACTTTGTTTGTAAAATCGGTATTGGCATCAGCAATCAACGCATTGTACTGATCATCCAATTTTCTCAAACGAATTTTCTCGGCTTCAGTATCTGCTTTTTTCTGATCAATATCCTTTAGTCGTTTGGTTGCATATGGATCATTCTTTTTATAAGTTAGTGCTTCCTTGTAAGCAGCAGAAGCTTCTTCCAGTTGATTGGTATTAAAAGCATTGTCAGCTTTGGTTATTGATGTTTTATAGTTCTGATCATTTTGTTCTTTCATCAACTTATCAATCAACGCAAGCTGATCAACAGGATATTTTTCGTCAGGCTTAATGAGTAATGCTTCATTGTATGCAAGCTGTGCAGAGGTGTATTCCTTTATGCCAAAGTGCTTGTCGGCCTTCTGAATTGATGCCTGATAGGCTTCAAGTGTGGCTTTATTCTCGGTGTCTTTCCGGGCCTGATCTGCAAGCATAGTATTTATTTCGCTTATTCTTTTTGGCGGAACGGTTTCTGAAGGGATCAGGTTATAAGCCTTCATAAATGCATCCTTAGCTTTTGCCAGATCTTTGTTTTTCAATAAAGCTTCTCCATCAGTGACAGCCTGGTTGAAATCAGCAAGAGTTTTGGCTTCGTTTTCTTGTTGTGTCAATACTTCATCAATCTTCGTAATCTGAGTCTTCGGATATTCCGAATCTGGAACGTATTGCAGCGATTCCTGGTATTTTTCCTTTGCTTCCTTATAATGTTTTCCGGTCAGTTGTTGGTTTGCTTCCTTGATGGCAGTATTGTATGCCTGATTCATCCTTGCCAGTTGAGCAATTTTGGCATCAGTTTGTCCGAATTTCTCCTTTGCTACAGGATCTTTTGGTTTGATTGATAAGGCAGTCTCATATGCAGTTTTAGCGGCATTGAGATCATTAGCTGAGAATGCCTTATCAGCACTTGCCATGGCCTTGTTAAATTCCTCATCCTGTTTTGCATTCTTCAATCGTTGATTATCCTCCTCTAATTTGCGGTTGGCTGCAAGCGTATCATTAATCTTTTGGATTTGAGCTTTCGGATATGTATCTTCAGGTTTTACACCAAGTGCTTTTTGATATTCTGCCTGCGCATTGGAATAGTCTTTTTTATCCAGTAATTTGTCAGCCTGAGCAATAATAGCCTGATAATCCTTTTCCTTCTTTACTTTTTCTTTTTCCAGTCCATCCTGGATATTCTCGATTTCCTTTATTCGTTTTTTAGGATATGCCTCAGAGTCTTTAATCGCGACTGCTTCCTTGTATTTATTCAGGGATTCCGAATAATTCTGTGCCGTAAATAACTGGTCAGCATTCTTTATTGCATCATTGTAGGCTAATAATTCAGCTTTTGTTTTTTCCTCAAGCTGTTTCATTTCCCCAAGTAATTTACCGATATCGGCAACCTTGCCTAAAGCATAGGAATCACCTGGCTTTTGAGCCAATGCTTCATTATAGATACCGATAGATCCTGTATAATCTTTTGAATCGAATGATTTGTCAGCCTTTTTTATCAGCGTCTGATAGCTTCCAATTCTCTTGATCTGGTCCTTGGGATAGGTTTCTGAACTTTTAATCTGAAGTGCCTTTTCGTATGATTTGAGTGAAGCATCGAGTTGGTTGTTTATGAACGACTGATCAGCCTGTGTGATTAAACCGGCATATTCCTTGTCTGCTACCTGTAGTTTCTTCAGGTTTTGAATATCTTCAATACGTTTTTGAACGGCAGGATTTTTAGGTTTCAGTTCCAGCGCCTGTGTAAATAAGTTTAATGACTCATCCAGACTATTATCGGTAAATGCTTTCTCTGCCTTAGCCAGTGTTTCGTTAAACCTTATTTCTTTGGCCTCAGAAGCTGTTATTTCAGCCAATTTATCTTTAGGATAGGATTCTCCGGATTTGAGTTTTAATGCCTCCTGGTATTGCATCTTTGCTTTTTGCAGGTCATTGGCTGCCACTGCCTGATCGGCTAATTGAATGGCCTGCAGGTACTTTTTATCCGTTTCAACAGCAACTATTGCCTGTTCAGTTTCTGTAATTTTGTCTTGAGCCAGTTTGCTGTCAGGCTTTAGTTCAAGAGCTTTTTTGTAGGTATTCAGGGCCTTAAGGTAATCCTTTTGCTTAGTCAACCCATCCGCAGTTTGTACGGTTTGGGTGAATTCTTTTTCAACTTGCTGAAGGTTTGCCTGTTGTGCCTTTTCCTGGGAGATCTGATCAATCTGAGTTTGCGGATACTTTTCATCAGGAACAGTCAGTTTTGCCCGATTGTATAGTTCAATGGCCTTATCGTAGTTTTTCGATTTATAATCGTTATCAGCCTGAGCTACCAAATCTTTGTACTGTTTTTGTTTTTCAAGCAATGCAAGCAATTGGTCGATTTCGGTAATACGACCCGTTGAAAAGACATCACCTGGTTTGTACTGAAGTGCTTCTTTATAAACAGGACGGGCATTCGTATAGTTTTTCTGATCGAAGAATCCATTGGCCTTCGCAATGGCATCCTTATATTTTTGTTCAAGTTCAGTTTTCTGCTTTTCGGTAATCTGAAGTGCTTTTACCAAATCCTGAAGTTCAGCAACCCGATCATTTGGATAAGCCTTGTCTGGAAATAGCTTTTTAGCTTCCAGGTATTTCATTAATGCCATCTGGTATTCGCCCTTCTGATAAAGAGCGTCGGCATCTTTAATCAGTTGATCAAATGACTTCTGTTTGGCTGCTAAATCCTGAGCATTCTCCTTTGTAATCGTCTGAGCTTCTTTTTGAACCTTATTTGCTTGAGATTTGGCTGCTTCAATTTGTTCAATAAATTGGATATCAGAAATGTAACTTTCTTTTTCAAAGTTATCTATATCTTTCCCATAAAAAACTTTTCCTGAAGCTTTGAGGGTGAAACTTTTATCAATTCCCTCAAATTCCTTCAATAACTGAACGACCATTGGAAATGGCGGAAAATCGCTGTCGCGTTGCCAGACTTCCTGAGGTATATCGGTTGAAATAAGGATAATTTTATTGAAATGCCCGGGGTATTTGAAGGTTAAGCTATATTCATTAAAGAATTCGAGTTCTAACCTGAACCTTCCATTTTTAGTAATATCAATTGTTGAGCTTTCTTTTCCGTTTTTAATTATTTCAATAACACTATTTTCGGTTAATCCGGCCTCTGGTGCAATCCTGCCAGTAATAACAAAGTATTTTTTGTTTTGCGCCTGTGCTGGTAGCTGAAACAAAAACATTAAGATTATAAACCCCCACATCCCTATCCACCAAACCTTTTGCATATATATTTAAATTCAATGAAACAATTAAAACGACGATCTAGCCTCTTTTCAGAACATACGGAATATCTCGTAAAATTAACCAAATCAATGAGAAGATGTGTATAAGACACATCTTTATTCAGAACATTAAAGATATAAACCTTAATATAATGTACCGGTGATGAATTTGTTGTATAATATTTAATATCTGGCACAGGTGAGCCACTTGTATTAATCAATTGTCCACGGTTAATGTAATAAGAAAAACTGTTGGGTGGTGTTTCGCTATTAAAATCGGTGGGTGTAATTACTTGTTTTTCAACATATTTCACTGTGAGGTATTCAAAAACGCCTGGTGCTGTTTCACTCTCCCCGGTAACAATAATATTTCCTGCATTATCAATGGCAATATTGGTGGCTTTGTCGTTCAAATGTGCATTACCATCGGTAAGGATTGTCCATTTAATAGTGCCACTTGCATCATATTTAATGGTGAAATAATCTGTATTATTTGTATCTTTAAATGAAGAACCTGTTATATAGATATTTCCGGAAGGATCCATTACCATGGCATTGGCTTCATCGTCTTTGTTTAAGGCATCGTTGTATGTGCGTGACCATTGTAATGTGCCACTACTGTTATACTTCAACGTGATTATGTCTTTGCCTTGATTAGTGGTATTGGAATAACCGGTAACATATACATTACCGGAAGCATCTACTTTTACGCCTGTTGCAATATCGTCCAAACTATTAGTTCCGTTAAATGTACGTACCCACTGGGGGTTAAGGTTTGAATTTAATTTCATAACATCGTAATTATAGCCCTGTCCTGTAACAGGAATCGCGCCTGCTATGTAAATATTGCCCGATGCATCGGTTACCATATCATTAACCTGATCTATACCTGTAGAATTGTTAGTTGAGTTTAGAACCCAATTTATTAAAGAACCACTTGTATTGTAAGTTAAAGTGCCTCCCTTGTAAGTTGTGCTATTGACTTGCAATAAAACATAAACATTTAAATTAGACCCATTCCAAACTATTTTTGCACCTGCATCATTCAACTGAGCCATATAGTTGTAACGGCTCACCCATTGTTGAGTTCCGCTACTGTTATATTTTATTAAAATTACATCACTATTGCCACTTGCATTATAACTGGTGCCTGTGATGTAAACATTGCCGCTGGCATCTGTTGTTAAGTCTGTGCCTGTGTCAAACGCACTCCCTGTGCCGTTATATGTTGAAAGCCATTGCTGAACTCCGCTACTGTTATATTTTATAGTTATAGCATCAACGTTAGTTGCAGTTGTAACAGTACCTGTTATATAAACATATCCGCTGGCGTCAATATATAAGCCCAGTGCCATGTCATCGCCGTTACCTGCTCCATTGTACTGTTGAATCCATTGCAATACACCTTTTGAATTGTATTTGGCTACAAGTATATCATAATTGTTCGAAGCATTTTTAGTTGCTCCCGCAATAAAAACATTAGCTGAAGCATCCGTTTTAACTATGTTTTTATAGAAAAAGTTTTGCGAGCCATTGGTACCCGTCCAATCTGTAAATACATTTAACACGCTTTGAGCATTTACCAAAAAGGTAACGCATAACAGACAAAGTAGAAGTAATAGTTTTTTCATAATTTTAGTAGTTCCTGTTTAACCAATTCCAGATACTCATTATCAGTTAGCCCTTTTTCAATGCACAACTGAATTTCATGGCTTTTATTGTTGCTGATCATCTTTTCAACAGCCAATACAGCGGTTTTAATCGCAAGAAGGCCGATAATAATCTCCTCAGAAAGTTCACCCCCCAGTTCAAAAATGATCATATAAAACTCCTCAAAAAGCTGTTTTGCTTCGGCCTTTGCCTTAGATTTTAATGTTTCTGTCATTTGATTGATTTAAAATTATAATTCCCTCACTCCAAGTCGCTTGTATAAATGTACTAGCGTTAGCAGAATTTATTGCAAACATCATTAGAAAAATTATCTTTTTCATTCGTCACCTGTAAAGTTTTGTAAGTTTTCTGTCCAATTTTCGCGGTCACAATGGCCTTTAAAGCCTTGGTGTATCTAGGTTTAGCTGTTCACTTTGCGTAAACTTTTGTAAAGTTAATTTTAGTGAAAAATTCCGGTTTATAACCTATAAGGTAAAAGCGTGACTGCCTTGTCAATCCTATTTAAACCTATTTTAGGTTAATGGTGTTATCCACAAAACC